>Ga0209367_1000574_pt1 | contig 38122 bp, 30 predicted proteins | sample WorMetLIZISLAND2_FD_187412 | JGI IMG/M metagenome (GOLD analysis project Ga0209367, IMG submission 187412) | Marine gutless worms symbiont microbial communities from Max Planck institute for Marine Microbiology, Germany - Olavius geniculatus... ...
AAAACGCTGTGTGCGGTAGGAATGTAGGAAGAAGAGGAAGAGAGAGAAGAGTTTGGGGATCGAAGGGATAGGACCACCGGAGGTCCTGAAGAGAGACGAGGTTGGGGGAAACGGTCGATGAAGGACCGAGTAGAAGGACCAACTGTGGGTCCTGGGAGAGGAGTTGGGAAGTGAAGGGATTTTGTCGGTCAACTTGAACGTAATAGTAACGTCGTGTATAGTAAATCTGATTCGTCGATGCCATCTAACTAGCGTGAACTGTTGAAAAACTATCTGTTTGGTCGATATCAGTCGTCGTGTTACATAACTCAATAGTGATAAAACCAGTGCCTAACCGCTCAACACGCTATCACATTCGACCGTGGCAGGGTTGGATGTTACAGCACCATAAATGCGTCTCTACACTAACTTGTGAAATATAAATGAAATATGAATGTATAATGATAATAGCAAACAAACATTTTGGTAAATGAACAAAAACACTTCAGACCAACATTGTGGTTAACGGTTTGTGTGATACTAAATTGTGTGCGTCTAACACAGTTTAGTGTCATACTGATTGCAGTGTTGGGGTGGTGTGTTTTTTTCCATTTACCTAAATGTTCGTTATTATCGTTAGTTTTTTTCTTACATTTATATTTCACAAGGTAGTGTAGAGATGCATTTATGGTGTGGTGGGATGTATAATGTATTGCAAATTGCAAATTGTCCGCAGAGTGTGCCAGTAAAAAAGTTTATAAAATCGGTCAGTAATTGGTGAAGATATGGGCAGAAGTAATGTGCCAGGTTTTTTATGGGCCACGGTGTATATAAAATAAGTAAGTAAGTAAGTAAGTATATGTGTTTAGATCCATTACCAACTGTATATGTCAAATTATTCAAGGTTGAGTTTGTCCACTTCATTGTGATTTTTTAATAGAGAATGACCGTTATAAATTACGTACACCTCTCGATAATTCCCAATTTTCCAGAGTTGAATAAATGGAAAGTTTCCAACAATGATAATATTCAACTCCTTCACTGACAGATATATCCATTGGCTTCTATCCCTATACCTGGTGGGCGCAGTTTGCGCCCAGTGAAAGATAGGGGGGGAAGTTTTGATAAGGTTGTAGATCAAAACTTCCCCCTATTTTCACTGGGCAAACTACACCCTTAACAAAACTTTCTTGCTAGAAGGAGAAAAAGCCCAAAATAGAGGGGCAAACTTGAGTTCAAAGTTGGGAGAAACTTGAGTCCATAACTGGGGGGGGGGAGTTGCGCCGATTTTGACTCCAGATTTGGGAGGGGATAGAGACCACTGGATATATCGTTCTGTAACGTGATTTTCTTGACTGGTTAATGTGGTTATCATCCGTATGTGGTTCTGGTGTGTCAGCTAAAGGACCAGTGGAAAGATGCAGTTCAACAGAGTAAAGCGGAGGCGGGCAGATTACGTGAAAAGCTTATACAGAGTGAAGCAGAACAGAGGGAGCTAAAATCTACAGTTGAAAATTTAAAACGCCAAATGTGTGAGAGCAGTTCATTTGTATGTCATGATTCTTTTTTTACTTCTCTCATGCTACGTTCCTAATGTATACGCTATATATAAGAGTTACTGTGGGTTAAGCTGGATTAACTTTTGGGAATTGTTTCTGTGGGACTTTTTACAATTTACAAGCCCAAAATCTGTCGTTCAACAAACACGGAGATGGACTGAGGTCAAGTTTCATTGAGACTATAGTCTAAGATCAAAGTCTCAGACCGAAGTTTGGAAATTCCGAGTCAAGCATGTCAGACTTTTGTCTGAGACTTCAGTCTTAAACTAAAGTCTTATCGAAACTTGACCTCACCTAACTTTATAGACCTGTTAGGATTGTGTCGAGAATGTAAAGTTTTGGCTCGTCTCAAGAGAGTGCACACATTGTGGGCCAATAATGAATGCATATTGAAGGGCAGTTAGCTAGCAAAGTGGCCACTGAAACGGTTTGTGTGTGCTTGATGTATTTGTAGCCGAGGCAGAATCAGAAATGCAGCAAAAGCTTGGTGATTTACATTCTCAAGTCGACACACTGCAAGCACGTCTGCACGAAGCTGATGCTGATGAACGGATGATTCAAGCCAAGTTGGATACTGCCAAACACGAGGTGTGTGCGTGGCAGCTAAGCTGAAGTATTTTGTATGAAATATCTTTGTTGTTGATGCCACTTCATAAATATTTGTCTTATTACTATCATGAAATATAAATGTATTGCTGTCTCAGCCACAAGATCCATGTATAGCTTGAGTGAATTGTATAGGTTGTCCATCACAGACATGAAGGTGTGAATGTGGAATGTGCAGCTGTTCAGTGTACCAGTACATGGATGTGATGTGAATTGTTAGGTAGTGGTACTTAGAGAGACTGTCAGACGCGAGTGTGAGGAGCGCTATGAACTGACCGAGGCTTTAGAACTTGCAAAGAAAGAACTTCTGATACCGAAGAGACCTACAAGCAGACATGGTGTGTTTTGATAACGAACTTCTTAAAGACGCCGCTTATTTGTATTTATATATAAACTTGCTGCTGGAAAATGACTGAATCTATTATCTCACTGAGTGTATAATTTTGCACCATACTACATTACACATTTTGAAACAGTTTTACCTTTATACTGAATTGTCGTCGTTAACAATACTTTTTAGATCAAGTTCAGAATAACCCAATCAGAGGTCAAAGGGACTGGGAGCGTCACCAATCACATGGGATCACACGGTGTTACTTGCCACCCAACACAAGTGAATGCACCCAACCTTAACTAAAGCCAAGCAGAACTCAATTTATCTATACCTGGAGGGATAGAAGGCTGAGTTGACTTTGATGTTGGTTATAAGCTAGGCTTGTGGTTTGCTGTAGCACTGAGGCCATTATTCATTTATTCTCTGGACCAGTATCATTTTGAACTAAATGTGTCAAAGTATATGCTGCAAACACACTTGCAAGTTGTGTGGTCATTTCAACACCATTACTAATCTGTGATTCTTGTTGAATATAGACACTATCTGTTGGTTAAGTTACATATAATTCTGTGCAAATGATAGGTGGTTCTGTCGTGTCACCAGGTCTAACAAAAGTGTCCGAGGTGAAGAAGATATTGAGTTCGGCTACTATGGTCCAGCAGCAGCCCAGTGTTGCAGCATCTGATGCAGAGTCGATTGATGTCAGTGCATCCGTGGAGGTTGCAGAGACAGGTTTCTACGCCTTGAGTAAGAGCCAGGATTTACACTTGGCTGCAAGCACACACCATCCTGTCACCGAGCACAACCAACGGAAGTCACTGGAAATGCCGGTCATTGTATCTTCAGCAAGCAGCATTAAACTAAACCGTGACGGAGCACCTGCTAAGCCTCGTGTACATGGCACAACTGTGTCCAACAGGAATGCAGCTCGCCATGCGGTCTCACGTAGGAAGCATTAGAACTGACTTTATTGCTGCATGCTGTATCAGTGGTGTAGCCCGGAATTTGCTTTGTGGGGTGCACTTCTGAAGCATGAAGGACCAAAATTCTAGGCCAGAGGCCGAGAGTGGGGAAGGGTTCTTGGGACCGGGCAGTGAGCTCCCTCCCACCAGACCAGATAGAAAGCTCCTCCAGCAGGAATCGGTTTGGAACCCCGACTGCAGATGCATTTTAGATGCATTAACAGCCCATAAAATGCGTCTAATGGCTGAAAATGTCATTTTGTTGTAGTAAATGGATGCGTGCTGAACCACATGCGCAATTTTCAAGCTGCTAAAACTGCTAGTCATCTTTAGTGGGGTGTACCTGCACAACCCCTTCCTTTCGGCACTGTGTTGTATGGTAAAGATTATTTAACTGGTTATATGTTTATCATAATATATATTTGCTACAGATCTTATAATGTTGTTTACAGACGTTCCTTGCAGTCGTGATGTAGGGTCCTGGGCCACATTCTTGAAAACTTTCCCAAGAATTTTCCTAGGTCTTTCCCAGGATAGGTCATGTTAAAATTTCCTTAAAACATGTCTCAAATATTTTTCTAAGATCTTGCTGAAATATTTCCAGAATGCATGTTCTTTTCCAAGTGTTTTGTAAAACATTTTCCTAAGACCTTATCCTAAGTTGTTTTGAAAATGTGCATCCTTTCCTGGCTTATACCTAAAATAAAGAAATCATCAAGACGTATCAAGAATGTAGCCCCTGGATCTTAGTGCTCCCATGGAGTAGAGATTTGCTGGGTATTTTCCCTGTGTGGCTACAAAAGCCACCATAGATCTGTGAGAGCAATTTTACAGTATTTTGTGTATGCTATTTATATTGACTAAATAGACTTGTAGCATGTACCGTAACGTCCCATTTTTTTGCAGCAGCAGTATTTGTAGGAAATCACCTGAATATTTTCTAGGGTAGGTTGACACTTTACATTATACATAACTGCTATTTTGTATGATCTTTTTTTATTGTAAAACATATTTTCGACGTAGATGATGCAGTGTAGCGTTCCACTGTTTAGGCACATAGTATATTTTGGCTAATGAAAGACATGTATTTTTTGACTATGTTCATTTTGGACCTACAGCATATTTTGACAAAAAGTTGTTACACAGCATGCTGTTAATATACATTATGCAACTTAACATTCCACTATTGAACTGTCTTGCGTATGCTAGATAACTAACATGTTTGAACCATAAAGCTGCGTACTGTTGATTGGTTATGTGTACTGAATATACATCAATCATTACTTTCAACAGCTGGAATCTGTGTCAATGAACTTGATTAGTGAATGACATGGGCCATTTTTGCAAATACACTAACAAATCCACTATTTAGCATATTTAAACTAAAAAGCTGACAACGTTGGAAGGCTTTAATGCAATCACGACAGATAAACCAAGACAAAACTCTAGTGCATAATACTTGTTTGTAAGCACTGGGAATCTGTGTAACCGACAGTAACATCAAGCAGTAAACTGCACTTGTTTCGCGTGCTTCTCTACGTGGACAAACAAAACCATTTTAGACTTGCATGCAATTAGGAATCTTAGGCCACATTCTCGAAACTTTTCTAAGACATTTTCTTAATATCTTCCTATATCAGATCCTTTCCTAATCCAAATTCTTGATGGCCTTCTTGCATTGGCACATAAGTATGACAAAGTGCAGCATTCGGTGATAATCACCTTGGGCGAGCGTAACTATAAGAAATTTTTCTGTTATTCTGTATGTAAACAAAATCAACTAATCAGTTGTGCTTATATAAATCACATGACAAAAGCACCCAGCTTCCAAACTCCTGAGGAAAAATCCTAGTTCTTATCTTATTGATGGAAAACACAATTTACACACCGCTTCATCGTTTGTGTTAACCAAACACAAATTTGCTCTGCTTAGTGCTTACTCATTCCCAATTTAACAGCAATGCCACCAAAATAATGATGTCACATTATGACATATAAACCAAGTGGCAACAATGCGTAATTCTTACAAATTTTGTTCTTATTCCACAACTTTGCTAAGACAAGGTCAGTAATTTCCTAAATTTCTCCACAGAAGTTTCAAGAATGTGCATCCTTTCCTAATATCTTCCTAGGAATATTTTCTTAAGAATTTTTCATACGTTTCAAAAATGTGCATGATTTTTTAGAATAAAAAGTCTTCCTAAGATCTTAAGCTTCGAGAATGTGGCTTTCGAGCACAGTACGATTTTTGCAGTACTAACACAAAGCATTAAGATGTTACTTAATCTATTTCGGTCATTTGAAAACCAACTTCCAAGAAATGTCCATACATGGTAGATGAGTATACCAGAATCAGCATCATATAACAATTTACTTGCACACAACTATAGCTTGCAATGTTACAAATTTATCCGAAACAGGCTGGCGAATTCTGGAGTTGCACTGTAATGCGGTAGAGACGCACAATGTATGGTGTATAAGTAAGAGACATTTGTGTGGAATTCTGCAATATTCTGAATAATACAAAGACGTTGGTTGCACACTGTACTGGCTAGGAACAACACAGAATGCAGCAGCACAGCTGTGAAGCTAGTTGCTGTAGCGGTGAGCTTTACTCCGACTTGAAGAACTTGTTGGTGTTAGGGTATTTGTCAGGTATGTAGTCATCGTCGGTGTCCAGGCGGCGAGCGATGGCGGCATTCATTTCATGCTGGAATGCAGCATGCAGGGCCGGACATTCTGCGACGTCGTCTGCCAGCTGACTCTGCGACGTCGTCGGCTGAGCACCAGCTCGCTGCACAGCACGCTTCAGCGCCTCGGATATCGCGGATGAATTATTGGCACCGGCCACTTCACCACGCCGACGATCATGCTTCGTCACCTACCACAACCGAAACAGTATCAGTGTGCACTGCGCAGTCACTGTCCAACAAAAAGTAATTACTGCCACCATGACACAAGTGCTGGACAGGACAGCACAGGCATACATACACCAATGTGACTGCATGAACATCTTTGCAAATCTAAATATTGCACTACTGCATTAAATATGTTCTCGGCCAGTACCTCCAAAAAATACAGCATCCATCAACTCTGCAGCTAACTTCAATGCAAACCATTCTTTCTACTGTTGAATTTAAATTGAAAGACTGTTGAAACTCATGAGCATTTATGCAAGTTTCTAGTTCACAAAGAATACTCAATATGAAATTTTACAAGACAGTGACAGAATTTTTAGATGACTGAATACTCTCTAGTCCAGTGGCTTCTATCTCCCCAAATCTGGAATTGAAATCAGGTGCAACTTCCCCCAAGTTTTGGGCTCAGGTTCCCCCAATTTCTGACTCAAGTTTTCCCCTTTATTTTGGGCTTCTCCTCTATAGAAAAAGTTTTGTTAAGGGTGCAGGCTGAATAATAGGGGGGAAGTGAAAAATAAGGGGGAAAGTTTTGTTAAGGGTGTAGATTGAAAAATAGGTAAAATTAAAAAAATGGGGGGGAGGTTTTGCTAAGGGTGTAGTTTGCCCAGTGAAAATAGGGGGGAAGTTTTGATCTGCAACCTTATCAAAACTTTCCCCCTATCCCAGGCTTCACTATTTCAAAGATACTAACTGAAATTAATTTAATAAACTAAACAGATGATTTCACATTACCGCATAAAACATGCAGCAAATGTGATGTATAAATTCAACTACCTTTCGACGCTTGGAAGGCATCTCAGAGAGATAAGCATCACTAAATGAAGGCTGTGGAGCCTGTCTTCTCTGCCGAACGATGTCTCGCGTTATCACTGGAATCCACTCCTGCACACACGTCACCATGGATTATTTGCAGGAACAATCAGTACCACAAAAAGCTTCACAAAACAAATTACAAAGAATATGCAATGAAAATATCACATCAACATCAAGTTTTTAATTAAAAAGTCAGAAAAAGTATATAATTTTTTGACCGTAACACAAGTGACTATTCCTTACAGTCGGGACAGCTGAATGCCAGTCTTCAGAGCCGTAGCTGACTTGCATGTCGGCATCTGTGTCATTCTGAGGTGCAGGCGGAAGTTGTGAAAGCAGAGAAGCAGTAACTGGCGACGGTCTGTTCGCAGATTCTAATTCTGTCTGCTCATCCATACGCATAGTCTACACAATCATCACATGTAATATAACACCACCAACTAATAACAACGCACACGTTACCAAAAGGAATACACAAACTAGAAGAGATGAATAAGACAGAAGGTGGCAATGTGGTTGGTATGCCATTCAATTATTATCATCGGGCTTTATATACAGGAGTTTCTACATTTAATAGCTATGATTCATGTTGGTATATACATTGTACATGGGTAACCAGATTGGTATATGACCAGCACTCGGATCAACTCAGCCTGGCCATCCCTCTGTGGGTAGGCGCAAACAGGCACACCATGCTATACAATGGCCCTCTATCCGTGGTCTTGCAGTGTAAACTGGTAACTGGCTAAGGGCTAAGAAAATGGATATCAGTACCACCATACGGCTCTGGAAGGATATATTTTTCTTCTCCTTTCTTCATCTATCTTTTAAAATTTATAATGTTTTTCTAATTTGTGTAATAGGTACTAATAAATTTTTTTCTTTAGAGCTACTCTTGCGTTATTTGCATTTGTGAACTTAATTCATAAATGCACATGTTATGTTTTGCATGCAGGGCTGCAAGCAAATACCTCATCTTCCTCCGCACCACCCTCAGCACCATCAATGACAGCATCACAAGCTGATGCGAATGAGTTGTCGGACGAAGCGGAGTCTGCAGCTGACGAGCGCAGAATTATGTAGCGCTGAATGTCATCATAACCGAGAAGTATCAATGGCATGATCATACGCAACTGCTGGATTGCCATGTTGGACATCATCGTCTGCATTGCTGGACTCACGTCGGACGAAAAGCTCCGCTGAAAAACGTACGTACAATAAGTAAACAACTCGCAACAAAAGTATCATTAGAATAATAAAACGTGACAACATTCGGACTCCTACAGCTCCACCATCTCCTCAGAAATGCAGACGGCAGGTCATTTTAGTATCAGTTGTATGCCAGAAAAAATACAAATAAAATTGTCTTCAGTCAAGAGTTAAACATTACTAGTGACTTGCCATCAGTAATGGGGTGTTTAGCACTGTTAGAAAATTAAAATTTAATATTTAACTATTTATTCGCAAAAATCAGAAAAATTACAATGGCGCCTATGGGGAAAATTAAACAATTCTTTAAACGGTCATAACTTTGGCTGTGTATAAAATAAAGTCGTAATTTTTGGTTCTAGGACATGGTTTTCAGGGATGGCCAATCTAAGGGTGTTATTCAATTTTACCCCGGACCCTCCCTGGTTGCCATGGCAACAAAATTTGGGACAAAATTGGCTATAACTCGGTCTGTGTAAGAGATATCTGCCAAGATTTTTGTGTCTATAGGGGAGTTTTTAGGGATGGGTCACTGAATGCTGCCAATCGCATTTTTCCCCAACCGATCCCGTTGCCTTGGGAACGAAATTTAGGACAAAATGGGCTATAAGTTGACATATGTACGAGATACCTCCAAGATTCTTGCATTTAACAAAGGGTTTTGAGGGTGGAGCAAATAAATAATTTTAGTCAGTCTACCAACGAAATTTGTAGAATTTTTGCCAAAAATTGGCTAGAAGTCAATTAACTACAAGATGGGCTCAGTCAGACTTTAGTGTGACTCAACTTTGTAGACGTTCGTGGTTGGCCATTTTACGCAACAGTCAAATAACTGCAATAATATGATTAGTTAAATTAGCATTATTGAAGTGTTTTTCGGGCCTATATTAAGCGGGTGATGCGTGCAATATTAGTTCATTTATTTTATGGCCATTTTGTGGATATAAAAGGAATTTTGTCCAATATTGTCAGCAATGCAGGCCAGCGGTGACGTCATGCTGACGTGTGTCGTCTGCTTTGTTTAGTCATGCTGTTATGTAGTAAGTAACAGCTATAAGCGGCTTGGCTACTGTAAAAAATATCTGAGGTGCAATATCTTTGTCACTGATCACCAGTATAAGAAAACAGTATTTTAGTACCTTACCTTACCTTTAGAGTGGACAGGTTGCATTTGTCCAGCGCTGAGGCCATATCAGCTCAGCCCAATGCGCAAAGTATTTTAGTCATAAAACAGCAAATATAAATGTACAAAACATCAGTTTATACAGTTGTTAATGGCAACAATGAAGAACTCGCACATCAAAAACAACAAAAATTACAAAAAGTGATATTATTCTTCTGACTGTAATACTGACCAGTCTCTCCTGGACCATAGTTTCAAATGCTGCTTGTCCGCCCTCCAGACAGTGGCGACACAGCACCACAAACTCATGCACGATATTACGACACAGGTCGTACAGACTGGTTGCAAAACTGGACTCCGCTGCAAGTAACATGAACACGCGCACACATTAGTAACCCGGCCAGTAGCCAATGCAAATGACGAACTCAACTTCAATCTGACAGTCACATCAGACCGTTTTAACAACAAAACACAAATCAAAGTAGACATCAGCCCAGTGCTGACATAATATGCAGCCATCCACCTAGCTATGTGTATTCACCCACTGCACTATCAACCTAATCTTAACCAAAACACTTAACTTTTTGAACTGAAAACTGGCACACCGGTTACTTCTGCCATGGGGAATGTACACAACAATTTGGATTTTTCTACGTCATTTTGTTTTTCAGTAAAAAGCCCATACAAGACAGAAAGATGGATGGATAGATAAAACCTGTACAATACAGATTGTTAGCATGGCCTCATAATACAAGAAATTCGAGCTAATGCACACGAGACGCGCAAAAGCCTATAGCAGTTCCGGTTCAGTAGTTTAGCTGAAAATTGGGGTGTTCACGCTAAGTTAATATACAAATACCAAATTCTCTATCTGGATCGCATAACGATAGTTCCGTGGCGCCACCTTGTGAATGATATAGACTTGTGTCGCAGCCCGAAATCGCCAAAAAAATCCATAAAACCCCCTATTTTGGCGTTCAAGGTCATTCAAAGTCAATGAATTCGGTGCCAATTGAAAGCCAGTGTACGACTTCCTATTAGTGATTAATAGTAACCTGGGCACTATCTGCACCGTTACTGAGATACAGCAACTAATTGGCCAAAAATTACAAATTTTGCCCACCCCCTGTCATTTAGCACCTTCATTTGGGGTGACCCCCTTTGAATTTATGGAAAAGCTTTACGGTTCCCGAAACTAGAGTCTTCCAGGCAGCAGATGGTGAAGATTTAATGATCCTAGCCTCCACCGTTTTTGACTGATCCACCTGTGTGACGGACGGACGAACAGAGAGAATTGCGATGGCTAAGACGTGCTGAAAGCAGTAACTGCTTTCGTACGTAAAAATGAATAAAAATTCAACAAAAATTATGTTAACATCACTCAACCATTACACGCTTGTAATATGTATGAGCTTCACTAACCGGCTGCACTGGTAATGAGACGGATAGCTCTGAATAAATTGAAACGCATGAATCGTGTCAATGTCGCCAAGAAATCGATATTGTTCGTCGTCGGCAGCTCCTGTAACACAAACCAATATTTCAGTCACAAACATAAAATTTCTGTACTTTTAGAGTTCTGATGCTGTCGTTTGGTGACAGTAAGAACACCTGTCCATAAGTCCAACCCAAATATGTTCTATCTAAAAAGACAGCTGAACCTGGATTATCTCCAGAAAAGCAGGCTAGTTAAACTACAACTAAAATCGGTGAGTGGGTGATTTTGACGAGATCAATAAGCAGCAATGATAAACAGTCATAGTTAAATATGTGCAGGAAATTTTGAAACTATATAAACTTGTCACGAAAGCTGAAAAGTCAGGTAGGTTGTATACCATAATAAACAGCATAACACATGGCAGACACACGGCTAAAACATGTGGTCCAGAGGAAAAAGTATGGTTATTAATGCCGATGACACACAGTCAGATATCGGCGTCAAAATTGGTCCGAAAGTCGGCGTCGAAATTGGCGCCGACCTCTGTGCTGTCTGTCATGCAAATTCGGATCCAAAATCGGCACGAAAACTCGGCGCTGAAAACGGGCGCCGATTAGAACACTGCTCTATTCCAAGCTGATGATCGGCGTGTAACTCGACACGTGATTGGTCAATGGTCATTGTTGACATTTTTATCTGCTTTCGGGCCTACTTGTGTCATGGAAATTGGTCACACAAAAAACAATTATTAGTATTATTGCAGAAAAATCGAATATAGTAAAGTTTACATTCTAACTTAACATTTTAAACCAAAGCAGTGTTTTTCAACCTTTTTGCTGCAGCGGAACCCTACATAAGTGTCAAAATCACTCACAGAACCCCATGGCATGCAACGATCCGTGAGTCCAATGGTGTCGGCAAAGTGAAATTTTCAGGGTGTCTGGGGACCAATGTCGCCAGCAGAGTCGAGAGGCAGAAAACCTGTGGAAGTCTGAGGCAAAACCCTGAAACACTGACGATAAAGCAGCAGTCAAAAGACTTGTTGAATTTTGCCGTATTAGATAATATTATTTAGCATTTTCATTTCACCCGTAACCAAAATCACTTTACGAGGTGGTTGCCAACGGCCCAAAAATTATCATTGGATCTTTTACGTTTGTATGCCCATGGACAGCTCAGGGGGTTTGAACCCCCAGCTAGTTGCGCTAATGGGCAAACTTTTATATTTTTCAAGCAGAATGTTTCAGGAAATAAAGGTATTTCAATAAATGGACACATGCTTCCTTAACACTGACACTAATAAGTCAGTGTTCGGTGTTCAATGCAAATATTCTAACATTGTTAACAACAAGAAAAATATTTAACACTGTATGCAAAAGTAGACGGTTAGAAGTGCTAATTTAGAACTAAGCATTCGGTGTGTAGAATTCCATGGCTTATTCTGATGTAATTTCGCATGCTAGGTTATTTTTATTTTTTTTGGTACTGACGAGCCGCAGAGCCCCGGTTGAAAATTACTGAACCAAAGAATATTGCTAATCTTAATTATTGCAAGCAGTTTTGAATATTACAACTGTTGACTAAAATGTGGTGTTACGTTATGGTGTAGAAACATGTGGCCTACTACAATTTTTATCTTGCTATCAATCTAATAGGCTTTGCGTTACAACAATTTAGCAGTATAATTAGCTGCCGGTCGCGTAAAATTAATCTGATAGTAAAGCAATGCAAACAAACAATGATGCTGCCATCTATAATAGAGAATAAATATGCAAAATGACTGTGCAATGCGTTGTCATGGTAAGTTAATTTTTACAATTCGGCCTAGGCCTATTTTATTGCGTCTTGTCTTTACCAGTGCCGATGCTACCAGAAAAATAATCCATAGAAACGAATTCAATTCTGTCCGACTATAATTTCTGTTGATTAAGTTTAGTTGGAATGGTACTGTAGACGTGGTACACCATCTAGGGAATAAATCCATTGCAGGTGGTGAGATAACGTTATGCGTACATGTAGCTTCCTCTTACGTTTCTTTTCATTAAACTTTTTATCTTGTTATATCAGGTACTACAAGTGCAGATTATATGGGGAATTCGTAAAACATTGCACTCTGCTATGTTTGTTGTCGGCACTGGTTTTCATCCCGAGTGGATTTGGAACGAAAAATCGACTTCAAAAATCAGTACCGATTTCGGCGCCGATTTTCGAAGTCAATTTCGGTGCCGATCTCTGGTCTGTGTGTCATCGGCATAAGGCTGGACCAACTAAATTCTTTAACCAATTGAGATAAATCGTGAGAATCTTACATTCAAACTAATGGTCCACAATAAATCAGGTTTGCCAATAAAAAAACAATTCACTAGTTATTTTCCACAGAAATGATTTTTATTTGCCACACCCTGCACATGGCTAATGGCTATGCAATCCAGATATTCAAGTTGAAGCTGTAGATTAGCAAAAAGACATTTTATGATGCTAAGCTACCAAGAAGCTGAATAATGTAACATCTGGATCAGAGACAACAGTGTACTCACACCAATGGCATCAATATCAGGCTGGATCTCACGCATAAGTCTATCAACAGCAGCGTTTATGCTGGTATCAGTCACTGGACTGCCATTCAGCACGCTCTCATAGACAAACTGCTGTAGAGGTTCACGAAGGTGTTCCAGTGGAGCCGGCACACCAAAAAACACCATCGTGAGATCCGTAAACACCATATGAGTGGCGATGATGTGAAACACGTCCGCTAACAATCCTAACAATGCCACAACAAATTAACATCTGCATGCATTCACAGAAAAAATCACACGGACGTAAATACATGATGCATAACAAAGAGCAAAACATCACTAGTCTAAACTGGAAAAAATGCTGTACTACAAGACTAGTGTTTGCCAATAACTCCTAGACAACACTTCTTCATTGTCCCACACACCAAGGTTACATTACAGTACTAAAAATTGTCTCATATCACGTAAGTTTGATTGTGGCACTGGTAAACATGTTGCATAATCAACAAAACACAATTACACACAAATACAACGTACAAATTACTGAAATCAGAAAAAAACAACAGAACTATCGCTGGTATACAACTTTGTCTTCACTACTAGTCAACAAATCTAACCTTCGCCCTGAGCTGGTGTGTATTCCATGCCAATGCTGGCGAGAAAGTCGGCAATGGACTGAGCGTGCAGAGCTTGTGATAGATCAGGCATCTGCAGCATACCAGCCAAGCCCATGTCTGGATTCTGACCACCAGCAGCCACACCACCGGCCTGCTAACACGCCAATGATAACAACAATATAACAGCAGCAGCGGCAACAACAACGAATAATAGTAGCAATAACAATGTTCAGTGAACTGTCATCATGGCACAGCTATTGCTAAAGAACTCATGGCCACCAAATTTTGGACCAAGCCAAATGACTTCGGCTCCCTGTTAGCAGCTAAGCAGATCACCTCTACTCAGATCATTTACGGTATTTATTTTATTAATTTAATTCAACCTACAAGCCCATCACTTTGCCCAAGCCCATCACTTACAAGCCCATCACTGCTACATCACTTTTAACTTTTCGACATAAACTGAAAACATTTTTATTTCGTCGATCTTATGGTGCGTGACTGTTTTAAACTCTCTGTGTTTTTGTCTTAGCGTTTTATTTTTTGGTTTTTATTTTTTAGTGTTTCTACATGTTTTTATGGTGTTGTAACATGTTCTTGAAGTGCAGTTTGCACTTATACCACACTAATCAGTTCGTAGTGACGATGACGATGATGAAGCTTACACTCATTTCAACATCCTGTTAATGGCAGAAGTCTCGAGTTGACCTACATGGCCGTTAACATAGAGAAAGGCCGGCCTGCAAATAATCACTCACCGCAGTACTAACCAGCTTACTGGCCCAATAATTAGTGTCATCAAAACGCTAATAAGTCAAATAACATATGACTGAGTGAGTAGCGTTTAACATCCACCTGATATAGTATAGGTCATTCCAGGGATGACCTTTTCAGGCAAAATTGCACGTACACATAATAACAAAACAAAAGTTTAACCTTTACAAAAAGTTTAACCTTTAAAAAACACCAAACATAAAAAATGACGGAAACCAAAAAATTGTAAGAAGTGCCGATTATAACTGTGCATATGAATCAAAAATGGCAGTCAGAAATAAAGACCTTTCATAACCACAACGAGATGCATGTCCAACTTATGTACACAACAAAGATGACTGCAGCTTACATTAGAAGTTCTGGAAGATGAAGATGATAGTGTAGACGAAGATGCAGTCGGGAAGCCATATGATGATGACAAAGTTGTTGACGACGAATGACTTGGTGTTGAAGTTCCTCTGGCCTGATCCACTTCAACTGGACCCATACCTGCAGTTTAACAGTGCTACTAAATTATCACAACACTGCAGAGATTATCAACAACGAATTCAGTTCAGTTCAATAGAAGAACTGATATTTACAAATTCTTGCAGCAAAGGTATCACAAGTGTGCTAAGGTAAGTTGATGCCACAGGGCCGGTGAAACGGTTCAGTTTTTAGATGAGTACAGAAACAAAAAGATGATGAATGACGATCAATTTTAGACGGCTATTGGTAGTGAGTTCCAGAATGTGCGACCAGACATGACGGAATGCAAATGTGTCTGTGAGATACATCATCGGTACAGTGTGATGAAGGCACTTGCTGACCAGCAGTACAATGGACACCACAATAAACTACAGACACTCACTGCAGTCACCGGCAACATTTATAAATATTTACAAACAAACCTGTGAGTGGACCGACGATTGATGACACCAGATTGGACACCATCCCGGCAAGATTTGGTTCCTGGTTCTGGCCAAAGAAACATCACAAACACAACTGATACAAGTCATATACGCACAGAAGACACAACAATTAACTCGGAAAACATGCTGCCAACACAAACAGCTACTGAATGATAATAACAATGATAAATGTTGGCCCGGGCACATGATGTCTGCAACCACAACTCAACGTGCAATACCAGCAGCAGCTTGGTAGCTTAAGATAAGAACAGCATGCTTCTACTGACTAAAAAACTGTATTCTTGTGTGCAGCAATATTATGTCTAACAAACTGCACTCTACAAAATCATGTACACAACAAGACCTGGGGCTAAATTTTCAAAACTTTCCTAAGATATTTTCGAAAGATCTTCCTATGCCAGATAATTTAGAAATTCCAAAAAAGTTTTCTTTTCCGAAATTTCAACGGCTTTCTTTGCGTTTCCAAAGAACTTCTTTTCTTATCTTCCTAAACTAGTTCAACCAATCAGATGCACTATACCGATCATGTGACGTAATCAAAACTTCTTAGGAAAACTTCTCAGGAAAACTTCTTATCTTAGCATGTCCACGGGAAACGCATTTTACGCAGTTATACACCGCTTCGTTTTCAAGTTGACCAAATGTCAATTTCCTTTACTTACTCATTGTTGATTTTACCGCAGCATTATGTAAATAACATATGACGTCACATATGATGTCTAAGCTAAGTGTTGAATTTGCGTACTTTTTTTGCAAATTTCATTTTGATACACAGCTTTCTCCGTGTAGGACAAAGTTATTGCTTTCCTACATATTTGCCTGAATTCTTCCTAAGAAGTTTCAAAAGAGGTTTCGAAAATTGCGCACCCTTTCTCGAAATCTTCTTTGGAAGATCTTCTCAAATTCTTCCAGACATTTTTCAAAAAATTTTCAAAAATCCGCATAATTTCTTTGGAAAAGAAGACTTCCAAAGATCTTCCTAAAAAGTTTCGAAAATTTGGCCCCAGAGCTCAAATGATAATTAACGCAAAAAACCGGAATGCATACATACAAATGTAACAAATCAAGACACAAAAATAACTACTATCAAAGCTTGACTATGCACAGCCAACATGCACAAGAGTATGAAACAAAACTGTCTTGCAAGCATATACTTAGTACAGATTATGAAACAATACAGCTACACTAAATCATGCATTAAACAAAGAGAATAGCTGACACTAAATGCTGAAACAGTAACCTGCTCAGCACCGGCAGCCTGCCCAGCAGCCAGCTCTGACCGACGATTCAGGAAATGGCGTGAATGACACGGAAGGCATGGATCAACGGGAAGCAGATCAGCCGGAGTTGTTCCAGGTGGCATTGGCATTGGAGGCACACCCATCGGCGGCATTCCGGGAAAGACAACACCTGCGGGCATGGGTCCAGCGCTGTGTGAGTTGCTAGGTGCAGAGCTAGCAGATGTGGAAGTCGGTGTGGCAGATGAAATGCTGGATGATGTCATGGAACCCCGTGACTGTGCTCCACTTTGTGATGTAGAAGTCGACATATTGGGCACCGGCATCCACCTTGCGCCTCCTACACATGACACAGGCATCACCACTCACAACTGTGCCACAATCATAATCCAGTGACAAGCAAAGTGCTAAGTCTGACCGACATAGCTGCCACACAGTAGACCTGGTTAGTACCAGAATGGACGACTGTCTGTGAGTAGGTAAACCATACTGGTATATAGCCAGTCACGCAGATTAACTCAGCCTGTTCATCCCACTGTAAGTAGGTGCAATGAGTGCCAGTGAAAGCTGGGGCATAAACAGGCACACCGCATAATGCATTAACCCCTTAACCATTGTCTCGCAGTGTAAACTGGTTTCTGGCTAAAGAAAATGCAATATGGGCCTTTTAGCTCAGGGAAAACTTTGTTTTTTCTACAATTATAATCTACATGATGAATTAACCCAAAACCTCAACTCTATAAACATTGCAAAGTGCTACATCCTAAAAAAAAACTGCTACAAAACGAGACACTAACATCAGTAGCATCATCTGTGAGTCTTGCTACCTGCAGTCAAGATGTTAACAAAGCAAACCTGGCTGTGGTGGGCCTTGCTGGGCTCGAAGCCCACTATTTGCTGCCATCTGAATTATGTTCTGCAGGAAATCGCCGGGTGGAAATGCAGCGGGAGTAGCTCCAGCTGATGGAGCTGCACGTGATCCAGCAGCAGAACTCGTATCAGTTGAAGTAGCGGTCGATGACGTCACCGGCTGTCCACTTGCGCCACCTACAACCCATGTGAACAGTCCATTGTCATAAACATCACAGCAGGGTTTAAAGTAGCCTAAATAATAAGCACTATTTCTAGGACCACAACAGTGAAGTGTCTGGACAATCAAATAGTCCAACAGCAACATCCGTTGAAAGAATGCACAGAATCACTACTTCAAACTAAAATAATCAGAAACCATCAAAGCAAAAAGTGTGATCGTGGATGGTGACCAATCTGGTATAATCAACTGTTAGTCTACTGACAGATTTATAAGTAAGGTCTGGTTATGAATGCTTGAATAGAAAAGTAAGTAAGTAAGTAAAACGTAAATTTATATAGCGCATCAACATCAAAAGCCTCTAATGCACTGCATATGTTAGTACTCTGAAAAGAAAAATGTCTTAAGTAATCATCCAAACACAGAGTTTGCCTGTGTTGCTGTACGGCACTGAGACTTGTCCGATGAAAAAGTTACATATCGCTTCGTTGCAGTTTGCTGTAAACAGTTGTTTTGTCAAAATGTTTATTATTAGGTCGAAAGCTGTATTTGAAAAGTGCCAGTGTTATTTTAATTTTGATCCTGTATCTGATATAATAGCTAAGCGGACACATAAATTTTCAACCAGTTATGACAACTCTGACAGTTTGTTGTGTTCTGTACGCCATGCATGGACTTGATTATTTTGTTCGTTAAGTTTACTTAAGTTGTGTTTTTTATTATTTGCATTTATCATTCGTTTCTACCATGCTTTATGCTAAATAAAGCTTTGTGTGAATATCAGCTATCACATCCACTAAACAAAACTACTAAACCTTTTATTAATACTGCAACAGTAATTTCACATGTAGCTGGAGACAGATCATGTTACTACTAAAAGAATCCTTCAAAGTGACCTGACTGGTAATGTAGTCATCTGAGTGATTACTAGGCCTAGTTGCGCTCTTTGCTACACATGATTTTCAGTACCCAGTACTTGCCGGGAAATTTCTGGGGATGGACCACACAACAGCCTGAGTCATTTGGGCAGCATAGACTGTCCACCCCAATTAGAACATGGAAGTGTGACATATGCTAAATACGCATTTACACACCTTGCATGCCAAATGGTATCCGAAAACCCATTCCTGGTGGCACGTCCATGAACACGTGCATTCCTTGTGGCATTCCAGTTGGAGGTCCTGCATTAGGGACTGGAACTCCACCAGACGAGGGTCCCATATGAAATGGTGGCATTGGTGGAAATCCAAATGGTATCTGCAACACAAATTCCAATGCAATATCACAATTACACAGACAACAACTTTTGACAGCTTGTATATGCAATGACACAATGCAAACAATCTTATTCCTTAAACAGTTTTTACGCGTGAAAGCAGCTATGCTTTCAGCGCATCTTAGCCATCGCAATTCTGTCCGTCCGTCTGTGGGTCCATCACACGGGTGGATCAGGCAAAAACGGTCCAAGCTAGGATCACCAAATTTTTACCGTCGGCTGCCCGGAAGACTCTAGTTTCAGGAACCGTAAAGCTTTTTCATAAATTTGAAGGGGGTCACCTTGAACGAGGGCACTAAATGAGAGGGGGTGGGAAAAATTCGTGATTTTTGGCCAATAAGTCGCCGTATCTCAATAACAGTGCGAGATAGGGCCTAGGTTACTATTAATCACTAATAGAAAGTCGTACACTGGCTTTCGATTGCCACCAAATTCAATGACCTTGGATGACCTTGAATGCCAAAATAGTGGGTTTTTATGGATTTTCTGGCCACTTTCGCCTGTGAGAGTTTCTATCATTCACAAGGTGGCGCCACGCCGCTGATGCCACACACGCCTATGGCCGAATTGTACTACGGTCCCGATGGGCCGAGTCCAAATGATATGCGATTTTCGAAACTATAACTACTGCACTGGAAATGCTATAGGCTTTCGCACGTTTCGTGAGCTTTGCTCAAATTTCTTGTTACAAATGAATGCCTCAACAGCTGCACTTCAACAAATAAAAAGTACTGACCAAGCTAGATATCAGTAAGTCAAGTGCAAATTGAGAACTCTGAACAAAACCAGAGCAACGTGTATCAAATTTGATGTAAAACATTTCAGTGCTCAACCTCTACTACTGCAGGTTATATTTACACCTATCATCAACAACCTGTGTCACGCAATACGATACAAATCATGCTGTATTAAAGCCTTAAAGGTATAAATGACATCAACAAACTGAAACAGTAAAGATACCATGATCTAAGTACTGCATTAGACATTACAGGGTGCGGCAAAAAAAGTGGACCCCTAAAGTTTTTCGTTATTTTCTCAGCAAACATTTGGGATTTTAATATGAAATTTTACAGCTTTACTTATTGAAACCTTCTACATTTAATTGCCAAGTAAAATATGATTCTGTTGAGAAATGACAAAGTTATAGACTTTTTAACATGACCACCTACCAATTTTTCAGCATTAAAAAATGTTCAAGCTACAAATGCTATTTGATTTTCAAAAACTGGTTACACATTACTGCCAATGACATCACAGTGACGTTTTGATAAACAGTAATTTATATTGCTCAGAAATTATCACTAAATTATCGTTCTTTCAAAGCAATTACCAGCTGCCCAACGGGCCCATCTTCCAGCAGGAGAGCGCGCCAGCATACACAGCGTGCAGTGCACAGAATGAACTAAGGGCCAACAGTCCAGATTTCACCACAAAGGACCAGTGGCCTCCAAATTTGTCGAATATCAACCCAATGGACAATCGCGTGTGAGATGCAATGTTGGAGGCTTACTGCAAGCTTAAAACAAAGCCAAGAACAATCGCCCTAGTCAAGAAAGTGCTTCAGGTTATCTGGGGCCACCTGCCATAAGGACCAATTGACAAGGCTGTGAAAGACTTATCAAATTAAGCGACTGAAGGCTTGTGCTGGAGCTTGGAGCTGGCGGTGGACACTTCGAACATTCACAGTGACAATAAATTTCTGGCATCTGATCATTAGTTAACTGTGTTGTTTCAACGACGTTACTGAATTGGTGTTGTAGCTTGAACATTTTTTAATGCTGAAAAATTGGTAGGCAGTCATGTTAAAAAGTCTATAACTTAGCCGTTTTTCAACAAAATCACATTTTACTCGACAGTTAGACGTAGAAGATTTTAGCTAATAAGGCTGTAAAATTTTAAATTAAAATTCCAAACGGTTGCTGAGAAAGACAGTGAAAAACTTTAGGGTCCACTTTTTTTGCCGCACCCTTTACATTTAGCTAATTGCTGCAATGCTGCTGCTACTTTTTTCTGCTTTTGTTTAACCAGCCAATATTTTAAAGATATGCCCCAAAAAGAAACTTTTGGGAATTGCTGGATAACTTTCCATCAATCGACAAATATTTTCTGTACATATAGCACTTACTGCAAACATCAATTTTCTTTTCATCATCTACTACTCGGCCTTGAAATACCAGTTGGCATGAAACACTGAAGAAAAGCAGTGTGCAGCTCACCGAACTGGTTGTAGGTGGCTGTTGTTGTGGCTGCTGTTGTGAGGCAGATGTTGCAGTATTGCTGGCAGCAGGCTCAGCATTTGAAACAGTAGCAGGCATAGGAACATGAGCCATGTTTATCTGCCAACAATAGCTCAATTACACAGCACAGAATAAAGGCCAACCAACTACATCTGATACAACCTTCATATGTGATAAGTGTGCTTCATAAACACCCTCAACTTGTAACATTTCACCTCCACCAAAAGTGGAAAATGATGCATCACTTCTGTCTGTTCGTCAGTCATCAGCAAGATTTGTCAAGAAGTCATGAACAAATTCTAATAAAATGTTTTGGACGGGTGAATATGACTGAAGAACAAGCACCTTGACTGACTTTGGTGGCTATCCTGGCTATCAAAAGCATGATACAAATTGAGCACCAGTTCCAGTAATGCAAGAGTCTTCATGGAGATTTGTGCTCTCAGACTGCTTATAACTTCTGTTAAAAGAAGATCGCTTCTTTCTCATACAAAGTATAAGCAATCTGTTGTTCAACAACCACTTCACTTAAAAAATGCACCACTAAAGAATCCAAAATACATAAGGGTGAAAACAAATGCATTTACATAAATGATATTTCTCAACATCATTAATCAAATTATGCAGATAACATGGTCTGGTGTAGAGCTGTGCGCCGCCGCCGCCATTTTTGTGACGCCGCCGCCACCAGTCACAATGGACCGGTGCGCCACCGACGCCGACAGTATGTAGGCGGCGTGCTAGCACTGCCTCTGCTTACTGTGAATGTGGCTATGAAAACTGCATTCACTGCATGCCTTTTGTTTAGCACTGATTAACTGAAATAAGACAAAGCAACAAAATACTTTGGCAACTTGCAGGAGAAGACAAAATTGTTTTGTCCACATAATGTCACAAAGGGTGCCGACAAAGTGTTGCCGATCTTTCTATTTACTGTTGTAACTGAAAACGAGAAGACCAGCTGTTGCTAGGGCGGGCTGACCGTACAGCCTATATTCGACTGCTAAGAATACCAACACTACATGCATTTATCGTGAACTTCGCGGCGAAGTGCATTGTCGATGAAGTCGCAGCTCAGTCGCCTCCAGTCTAGCAGTGTTGCATAAGTAAACTGATTGCTGACGCGAGTGGCTTCTATCTCCCAAATCTGGAATCAAAAGTGGGTGTAACTTCCCCCACTTGTGGACTCAAGTTCCCTCTCCACCTTTGGCTCATTCCCTTCTCTAGGGAGGAAGTTTTCTTAAGTATGTAGATTGCCCAGTGAAAATGGGGAGAAAGTTTTGATCTACACCCCTGACAAAACTTTCCCCTTATATTTTGCCAGGTGCAGACTGCACCCACAAGGTATAAGGATAAAAGCCACCGATAAAAATAGCTCCGCGTAAGACGACCAAATGCCGCCACCGACCATTGGCGCACAGGACTAGTCTGGTTGTTAACACACTGTATCTGATAAATGTTGTTGCCCTACACTGAACCCGGTTAGCACCCAAAATGGTGGGTGACAGTCGTTGGACAAACAAACCACCTTCATATATAACTCAGGTCAACTCAGCCTTCCAACCATCTGGGGTAGGTAAAACATTAGCCCTGCTGATTTATGGTGGGGCACGTTCACCTGTGTGGTGGCAGGTAACACTGTGCAATCCCATATGGCAGTGACACTCCACAGCTCTGACATGAGTCTCCTAATGATGAGCTGCACAAATCCTTTAACAACCCTCCATGTACCTGGACGGGAATGGTCTGTTGTATGATGGCCGTGGTTGGCATGGGCAGAGGAGCATGGAGTGTGCGAGGTGGAGCTCGGCTCATGTCCACCATCAGATCACTGACATGATGATAGACGTGACTCAGCGAGTGCAGCACTTCCGACGTCAGATTGCACAGCCGCTGCGCACTTGTCATCTCCGACTGCTACACATACACACCACACCAACTGATTGATACATCACTGTATTCATCCTGCTCAACTGTGGACAGCCAAACTACGTGAACCCAAAAACATGTGCAAGACTCCAAAACATAAACACATGTCCCCACAACATGGACACGGACATGGCATCCACTACCCAACTCCGATAAATAAAAGATAAATAAATAGAAATCTGTATCTACAAGTTTCAGACCATTTCCAGAGTGAACTAAACCATTGCAAAAACACGTTTAAGGCATCAGTTTTGAGAGTCCCCTTAGTATGAGTCATAGATCTGTCGATCATTTACACCTGTAAGCAGATACATACAATGACTGATACATTAATAATGTACATAGTGTTTATACAGGTCATAACCGACAACACTTTAAATTCCGCTCAAGTGAAAACCAATTCAAACACATGACTCACTGACTGATGTTCTGCACACTAACCACTGTGCCTATCTGTAACCATTTTCACATTAGACGAGCCTATAGCAGTAAAATAACGTTTTTTAAGGAGGTTGCCCCTCTTTCGCCCCCTCATTCGAGGAAATCTACTTTACCCAGCGGGATGAAATTTTGTCACGAAACACTAGAGACAATAGGCTATCATATGATGAAAACCCAAAATCTCTATCTCACCTGGTCTTGGATTGTTACCGGGTCGTGACAGACAGACAGACAGAATTACCGTAGCTAATATGCGCTATAGCTATACTAGCCCTCGCGAGTAAAAATGGTTATTCATCGACTGCTGGCTCCGGACTGGGCAGCGAAAATTACAGGACACTGTAGCAGAGAGACGACTTCAGATGGCAGGCCATATCATCAGGATGCCACCTGGATGACCAGCCAATCACGCCATGTCATGGACCCCTCGTGGTAGTGGCAGCTGATGAGGTCGTCCAATGAAGACTTGGCGGTCTACATTTAAAGAAGACCTGGTGGACCGAGGAGTCGATTGGAACAGCGTCCGGGCTGTGGCTATAAACAGAAGCAAATAGCGAACTCTTGCTGCCCATTGTCCTGTCAAGGACCAGAGGATCTATGTGCTAAGCGTAAGTGGCTTGCATAACGTGAAAATGGTTGGAGATAGGCACAGACATGCTGCTTAACATAACAAGAACTGGCAACGAGCTTTTTAGGATTGTCAACATTGATGATCTTGATTGACCTGAAACTCTAAAAATAAAGGTTTTGGTGATTTTTTGGTGATTTTTGGCTGCAAAAATGAATTGCGACGAAATGGATGGAGATAGACCAAGATTACCTGCGAACAGGAAATGCTATAGACTCTCGCGTGTCTCAAGAGCATTAGTTCAGATTTCTTGTACATTCTACGGCTTCCAGAACCCACACAATTACAACACAAACACAATATGTTTAGTTGAGTATAACACAAAGCAGGAAAGCATCTTTGATGGACGGCAGTGATGCAAACTGATGCACAGAATACATACTCTGTTACTGTAGTCCTGGTCATCGGACATGAGCTGGCGGTAGCGCAGCAAGTGTGGCTGAAGACGTCCATGAAGTTGCATCATCTCATCCAGTACTGGCGACAGAGTCGACGTCGACGGATGTCTGATATTCAGTTTCACAATAATAATCATAAGCCACACTCACAGCCTCTCTCACTGTCACCTACATAGAGTTCTCCACCCACACTGGTGAAAAGGAGTCACAACCCTTCTGTGTGGAGACAAAAGACACTCATTTCTGTTTTATCAACACCTGCTGTTCTGCACCTAAACATTTTTTGCACTATGCATGTCTGATGAAAAATCATATTTGAGACTATGACCACATAAAAGTTCAATTGTATGATATAATGCCGGTATTTAGTTTAGTTGACTACACAGTTAGTGCACGAAAGCACTCTGTGTTATACTGGCCTATCTGGCTAGGGTTAAAGGCACGTTCACCTGTGTTGGGTGGCAGGTAACGTGTGATCCCATATGGCAGGTGATGCTCCGTAGCACTAAAACGGGTTTCCCATAAAGAGCTATATAACACCTTTAAACTTTAGAAAGCATTATAAGAAGCACATAGCCATAAACTAAACATGTCTTTACTATCTTTCCATATCAAATAAAAATTCATTTTGTCTGTGTACACACAATGCGCATGCTACTAACAAATCACATTTACATTCATTTAACACAAAATACTACCAAACTACCTAAATACCATGTCAAAAGTGTAGCAACCACATCTTACTGGAAAGAAGTCATCTTATCTGACTACAAAAGTGAGACTTACAAAACACAGCTGTCAACTGTTGTCATATCTTTGCAGGATGGTGGGTATATTGTCGATCTTAACACATGCAGCTGTCTGCTGTTTCATCGCCAATCCAAAAGAAACATTTCTCTCTAGCCTTAGCACCCCAGCAAGCCTTTGAACCTGTATTTGGAAAGTTTCTCGTAAACACTGTGTGTATACAAATTTACGTACTTACTTGCTTAACCGATAAATCAAATCCTTAAATGTTCTTACTCGACTCTAGAGCTGTTAGAGGCAGATGAGCCATTGGTGCCAGTAGCAGCAGATGCACTGGTCTGGGTAGTACTGTTGATGGGTGGTGCATCTTCAGCTGCTTCGGACACTGCAGCTGCAGCCGCACCGTCCGAAGCATCCGAGTCACTATCCTGCTGCAAACAACAATGTGCAACAGTCAACAAGCACTTTGGAATATATAACTTAACAATGTTACATGATATTCCCACATTAGTATGCACTCGACGCTAAGACATCTGCTTGCTACATTGCTTTCAGAAATAGAACCCAGTGAATGAAAATTCAGCATAAAAATGGTACAGCATTTCTTGGCTGACTTAACAGAATAAGGTTGTTCTTGCGCAAAACAAATAAAAAAAGCAAAGAAAAAAACAAAACAAAATGGTAATGGCTAAAAATGAAAGTGTGAAAAGCAATAACCAGCAATGCTTTATACACCATTATTTTTGAGATAATTGCCTATGCAGAAAACAACAGCACAGACAATGGACCAATACCACAGACATTACAAGCATCCTGTATTACTGTCAATGCAGCAGAACAATTAGTATGGCGCCTAAAGAATTATTTTCACTACGGCTGCGCATTGCATTTGAGTGAGAGATAGCTATCACCTTGAAACAATTCAACACCCTTCAATGTACTGCACTGCATGTTGCAACAGAAACAGAAACACTATCAACGTTTTTATACCAGATGCAATGCAAGGCATAGCTGTAGTGGAAATGCTTCCCACTGACTAAGCTAGAAATTTGTGTTTTTACTATAACTACGAAATGCATCTTATAAAAAAAAATCTTATCATGCTGATGCTACTGAACATGACAGCTATCTCTCACTATCACTCACAATGCAACATGCAGCCATAGTGGAAATGCTACTTAATACTGGACTGAATGAATCAGCTGAATGATTACCTCCAGTCTGTCAAGAGTCCTGGACGCCAGGGATAGCATGTGCATGGCTTGACTGATGCGGATCTGAGATTCACTGTGTGGCTGAGCACTCACATTGATGTGCACATCCACCGAGGGCGGCACGTCCGTCTATAGACAAGCACGCCAACATGCAAACGACCTCAAGCAAGATCCCAACTGGACATGACAGTGGCCTACTGAGAGCAGATTTGTCCTTACTGTCACGAACAAACTACCACACAATGCCTATATGGGGAGGCCCCAAAAAGATGAAAAATTCCATCAGGTTCTCACTGTTACTAGTGATACTGATCGAGTCACGAAAGTAACGCTGGCGTTCTGATGCCCATTTTGGATAAAACCATCCCCATTCCCCACCACCATAATGCGGCCAGTAAACAAACTTGGCTGAAAGCCGTAGAACTATACGTTCAACGTCAGCTGGCAAACTACCTTTTATGCACGTTGTGAAAAACCAGAAAATAACCCACAGAAATCGCAATCAACTCCTCTAAACTGCAGCATCTGTTACCATTCAATGCTATGACACTGGATGGGTGACAGGACTCGTACCTGGCCTGAACAAGAAATCTGAGCTAATGTTCATGAGACGCACGAAAGCCCATGGCAGTTCCTGTTCGCAGGTAATCTTGGTCTGTCTCCATCCATTTCATCACAATTCACTTTTTTGCAGCCACAGATTGCCAAAAAATCACTTAAAGTTAATATTTTTGGGGTTCAAGGTCATTCAAGGTCATCGATGTTGACATTTCTAAGAAGCTTGACGCCAGTGCTTGTTATGAAAGCAGCGTGTCGGTGCCTATCTGCAACCATTTTCACGCTAGACAAGACAACAGCGGATAAATGAACACTTTTTAGAAAAGTACCCCTTTTTGACATCCTCGTGCACCGGCCTCTTTGAATCTAGAGGGTCCGAACTTGGACTGCAGAAATCTACATTCAATTCTGAAAATTTCATATGCACGTTGTTTGGTCTATCTGCAGCCGTTTCACCGCAATTCACTCTTGAAATGTGTGTCGCGGCCCAAAATCGTGAAAAATTCACTAAAGCCCCCTATTTTGGGAGTTCAAGGTCATTCAAGGTCATCGATGTTGACATTTCTAAAAAGCTTGTTGCCAGCGCTTGTTATGATAAGCAGCATGTCTGTGCTTATCTGCAACCATTTTCACGTTAGACGAGCCAATAGCGGCAGAATAACGTCTTTTTAGGAGGGGTGCCCCTCTTTCGCCCCCTTGTTCGTGCAGACCCATTTCACCCAGTGGCATGAAATTATGTCACCGAATACTAGAGACACTAAGCTATCATATAATGAAAACCCAAAATCTCTATCTCTACTGGTTTTGGAACGGTACCGGGTCGTGACGGATGGACCGACGGACAGACAGACAGAATTACCATAGCTAATGCGCGCTACAGCTAGCTAGCTAGCTAGCTCTCGCGCGTAAAAACCCTGTAATTTTCCAAAAAAAATCACTAACGTAACCTGCAGTAACTAACATAGCAATACTGGCTGTCTGAATTAAAATTGAAAATAGCTGTAGCAACACCAACAACAGAAGTAATATTTGGTATTTGTACTGAGAGATGAACACATTTTCCAGTCTTTAACGAGCACATCATCAGTGAATAAATGATGTAAAAAGTGGCATTAAAATTACAGCCACAAACATGCTTCAAAACATTTTAGCAGTAGGAGTAGCAGTTGGCCTCATGTCCATGTCCCATCCAACTTCACATCAATATTGTCAACATTTGTTACATTCCTAATCCACAATTCACTTTTGACTGTTGTGATTAACGGCAGTAACACCATTAGGCTGCGTTCACATAAACACGAGTACGAGTCCGGCACTGTACAGGTTCCCGTATACGAGTTTCGGCAAACACGAGTTTGCGTGTATTTGAATGGTGGCCGTTCACATATACATACGAGTATGAGTTACCTGTAAATTTCACTCGTACGAGTAGTCTCTGTGCAGGTCATGTTTTTATTCAACTTGCAGAAAGTAAACTACTCGTAAATAACATTAATGTAATTTATAAAAACTGTGGCACATATTTGACGTCACGACTGACATCATTGTAAAATTGTTTATCATTAGAGATGTGCTGTTTTGTAAAAATAGTAACTTCGTAGTAGAATATTGTTGTTAATTCGTGAAGCATTTCCTCGATTCGATTTAATTCAACATGGCCAACACATGTTTTGTTGTGTGCTTGTACAAGTGACCGTGAATGCTCCACTCGTACGAGTGAAGCTTCTATGGGCCATAAACGGAAACCTAGACTCGTACTCGCGACTGTGAGAATGCAGCCTTAATATGTTGTATTTGTAGCAAAATGATAACAGATAAGCAAAAATCGTGGCTAACAGCAAATACCACAATCTTCCTTCTGAAAAAAAACAAAGAAAAAATACACAGTGCACATGTTTGATCAGTCACAATGCTGCAATGGTGGAAAAAAATGACTGAGTACCGTAGTGCTTACCGATGAGGTCGTTGCAGTTGTATGAGCATTATTAACAAAATCAGCACCCATGCCTGACAGCACATGACGCATCATATTCTACCATCACAACCACAAACAATCAACTCAACACAACTGCCTCGCACTCCTTCTGGCATTTTCCTATCACCAACTTCAGCGCTGCTACAGTACATCAATGCACAGCAACAATGCCGGAATAGCATTTATGAAAAAAATCAATACGGTTACAAAACTGGTAGATGAATGAATGACGTCAAAATTGGTGCACTGCACAAACCATACAGTAAATAGTTTATCATACAGCAATTTTTTCAGTTGACTAAAGATCCACTAAATTCACATGTCAACCGAACATAGCCAATTGTAATTGTTTGTTGTTGTTGTCAGTACTTGTGTAAATAATTGTCTGGAAAGACCTGTCTTTGAAATGATCTGAATGTTTTGAATGAGATGTAAAACTACTCACTTGCTCACTGTTTATGTTGTACACTGTATATGGTGAGAAAATTCTGACAATAAAATGTCATAATTTTCATGTATTACAACTGTAAAGCTAGTGCAGACAGTGCACTATAGCTGTACTCACATGAACCTGGTTCACATCAGCTGGATAATGAGCATCTGAAGGTAAACTGAATGAGCCAACAACAAAACTGTTGCCCTCTGCACGCAACCGTTCTCCACCGCGACCCTGTGCACCCGCTTCAGCCGCACTGCCTGATGCACCGCCCGCACTGGCAGCCTGCACTGACGGCGGGGAACGCTGTACAACGTGAATCGTTTTCCCATCAACATCTACAAACACAGCACACAGACAACAGACCATTATCATATGACAGATATATTGGAAGTGCAATACATAATTGATACACCACCATCCATTAATAACTACATGGTGGGCCAAAAAATGCGCCACTTCACTTTTGTCCATATCTTCGCTAATTATTCACCAATTTTCAAAATTTTTTTACTGATGTATTCTGTAGACAATTAGCAATAAAGATATTATTAAATATCCTGCTACATGTTAACTGTGTTGCTACACTACCTTGTAAAATATATACGCAAGAAAAACTAACAATAATAGACAGCAAGCGTGTTGGCAAACAAAATACACTTCCAACCAAAAATGAAGTGAATGATATGTACGATGCTATACTTTGTCAGATCCGTTTCTTTGGATATCTGGCGTGTTAGACGATATGTTTGTTTCTGGCCTTTGTGGTTTAGCAAGCCTACCATTTCATCAGTGATCATGTTCTCTTCAGTACGTGTATGCTTCAGTCTGCCGGTCTCATGCCTTTGGTCGGTGCTGCATGTTTCCCAAGTCTCTGTTAATGACATTCCCCCTCTTTCCCTGTTGCAGTTTATTTTCAAAAATTCTGCCAGTATTTGCCGAAAATAGATTGTTGAACCAGTGTAAGTTTTTAATCAGAGCGATGTCCCCACTGCTAAATGGCACATTACATCACTGGTATATCGTCAGTGCGAAAATTGGTTAATATTTGGCGAAGATATGAACAAAAGTAAAGCGTCATGTTTCTTTACGGCCCACAGTGTGTGTAATATAATGTACAAGAGCCCAGCTGTCGCAAAAAGCTGACCGTATACTGTACTGCCCGGCTCTCAGTACATTTAATCCATTATTTACTGTCTAAATATTGAGATCGTAACCTCAATAAATTGTACCTTCACTACTTAAATTTCCAGTTAAAAAGCAACTGCTTCAACAAACATGTAGTCTATGCAAATGAAAAATTTCATTGCAAATTGTGGCCAAACCGCTGCAGATAGCGACATGGTTAAAGTACCACAGGACAGTAGTCAAGCAACCCTATATGCTTCTTCAGACAGCTTTTCGCTAAGATGTACTATTTAGCCACAACACATCCATTACAGAAAACACAGACAGAACCATGTAGCAATGGCATGACCGTCAGCAAGATCGGCCAAAAATGAATGTGAGAAATAAAATTTAAAATTACAAAATATTCTAAATGCAACACAAGTAGTAGATGTACATTTGTGCTATATAACTGTGGGCATACTGAAGGAAAGAACACCAACGTTTATGCAGAGTTTTACCCGAACAATTCCTAACGTTTGTACTTTGAGTGACAGTCTATATCCTACAAATAAGTCCTTCTTGAATTACAGTGGCCCAGAAAATGGAACTATTCTTCAATCTTCATTTTGAGGCTAATACCAACTGATACTGGTTACATGAAGAATGCAGGGTGAAAGCATCACGTTAGGTGCCTAATCACCGACTCCCGGCACTCACTGCACCTATCCACATGGAAATGCCTTACAGCAAAGCAGAAATCCACCTAAAGGTACTCTAAGAAAAAAAGTGACCAGTTAAATACAGAAAAAAGTATAACATGCTGGCAGAAATTATGACAGCACGGTGCACTTTCCTGAATAGCTACATATACCAATACGTGCGCGATACCAATTGATCAGTTTAACTAGCGACAGACAACTAAGATACACTGAACATCACAACACACTTTTCAACAATTTAATCGACGGTTGAGCAAAAGAAATGACTGCAGGAATATGTTTGCTGCACAGTACTTACTGTAATCATCAATTTTCTTGTCATCATCTAGGACACGACCCTGGAATATCAGTCTCTGTATCTCGGCATCAATTTCCTACAAGGAAAATAGCCCACTAAATATTATCAGCAAACATAAAACTATCTACAAACCTTTATGCACTCAACAAAAAAAACTTCACTTAAGTGCAGGATTAAGTCCTTGAGGCTAATTAAATCGATTTAAATCACTGATTTAAATCAATTTAAATCACGATTTAAATCACTGAATATAAAACTACAAATTTTTGTGTAAATGTGATGGCTGTTTTCAGTTTGCAATCTATTTTTGGTATTTAGTGCACTGTACTGCTTGCTAACTCAATTCATTTTGCTGACTATATTAATATTTGGTTATATCTGAGCTGGTAAGTTAGCTTAACCTGATAGACTTTACCAAAGTTAACATCGCCAATTACTTGGCCTTGAACCTTGTTAACTGGTCGTGTTGTTTTGGTAGTTACTTTCAGCAATCAGTATACTTACATGTATTAGAAATGTTATGGCCTTCATCATTGTCTACTAATTGCCTTAAATTGCAGCGCCATAAATATTCACAAACATTAGAATGCATCACCAGGTTAAACTTGAAAATAGTTCTTTGCCAGGCTGCTATAAAAAACAACACGTAATTTAAAAAAAAACTCTAATCAAGGCCAATTACTGTCATCCACAAACTAACAGATAAAGGTAACACATTGGTTATCACAGATAGCAGAGAATGGTGTAAAAATCTAATAAAAATTTTTAAAAATAAAAAAAAATGATTTGAATAAAAGAAATCTGATTTAAATCAAATAATCGATGCTTTCAATTTTTTTATTTAAAAAATTGTGATTTTTATCAACCCTGCTTAAGTGGCAAAAGACTACTGGCTCATCTATTATCTCTATCACATTGCTGCTCTGTATAAGCCAGTCTTCACCTTCAGCACACAAAAAGAAATAAAACTTGTTATCAAAATAGTCAGAAAATACATTACAGGTATGCATTCATGCATGTTTTTTTAAAAACTGCTATTTCTATTAACTGAGCATTCAAAAACCACAGCTCGCCTGACACTGCATTAGAAAACCACCTGGATAAGTCATTTATTATGGTTCAATTTTTTAAAAAACTAAACCAAGATGAACATGTTTTTTTGCAGTTTTGGAGTTTTATTAATAAATGCAATACTCTACCACATCAAGCTAAAGTCAAGTCTACCACTAAACAACCAAACAATTAACACATCGATACACCAGTTATAGTTATCAGTGCACAATGCCACATACCGGTATGTTAAAACTTCAACGAACTACAAACAGCTTCATTTGGCAAGTCTCAATTGTGAACATACACAAAAAAGCTTCGGGTAAAACTATGGTATGTAAAAAGCAAAATCACTTAGCTAAACAATCTACAAATAATAAAAATATAACTGAAACTCACAATTGAGGATGCAATCTTCTCCTTGAACTGCCTCACTGTAATCTACAAAATGGAAATAAATAATCACAACAGTATAACATCCGATAAAATAAAAACTTACTAGAAATTTGATGCAGGGAAAAAAAAATTTTAAAAACATGAGCCGAAATACAAAAGGTGTTGCAGCTGGGTGGCCAAAAAAGACAAAACAAAACATTAACTGCATAATACACTGTCTATAATGTACTCATCATACACAAATGCCATGGACCTCAAGCATAAGAAATTCAAAATTTGTAACTGACAAAAATGTGAAAATGCCAAAAAATATACATACAAGCAACAACACTCATACCAAATACATGCTTATGCCTAATTAAAACAAACAAGTATACTCACATCATCAGGTACGGAGAACGATCTGTTCCTGCCATCAAGTGTCTTCACAGTTATGTCCAACATTTTGTATTGCACACTTTTTCACACTGTAAATATATGATATATATATATTATCAACAATAAATACCTGAAAAAAAGCCAATTACAACAAAAATTAAACTAATGTTATTATTACTTACTGCAGAAATCAACAAAAATATTACTATCAAGCTTAGCCTATAATCTGTTATGAAGCAAAATGGAATAAGAAAAGAACATGTATATATTCATTCCTCTATGTCATGTCGATAACCACAGTATAAAACAAAAAATAAATTCATCTAAGTACTTACGACTTACTTACTTAATTACAAATACGGACTTGCAAACTGGACCAGAGATGTGCAAATCTGGAAATTTTAAGTCCATGTGAGTCATGGATTTTGACCAAGAATCTGCAGCTGGATCCATAACAGGAAAAAAATATTGGATCCGCTGTGAGTCCTCATACCCCTTGAATGGGCCTGGCTTTAGTATGTAAGCTAGGCCTGACATTTTGTCTACCTTTGATCGGCTGTTAGTCCGCATCCACAAAAAATCCTACATATCTGTGTCTGCAAGCTGTGTCCACAGTCAACTCATCTCTGAACTGGACGACTGTTCTAACTGGTGACAATGAATACCAAAAACTACCGAAGTTGTTTTCAGTATTTTTTCGTAGTTTCTAACGTTTGGATGTGGTGCCTCGACAGCTAAAATACCAGTATGAGTAACGATCACAACGAACCATAATGAACCACAATGGACATCGGACAACCAGCCACAAACTGATTACAAAGGCAGCCACAATGGACCACAATAACAAAGAAGATGTAGATAACGAATGGAGACAATGGATATAAAAAGCCAAGCTGTTACTAGGATAGCCAACCATACTGGTAGCCAGTAACCTTCAAGATCATCCAAGGTAAATGATTTTCATGTCATTTGAAAGCTAATATGCGACTTCCTATCAATGATCAATAGCAATCTAGGCCCTATCTCACACTGTTTAGCTACAATAGTGTGTAACGGTCTTCAAGGTCATCCAAGGTTAATGATTTTCATCTGGACAGGGCGTATGCCACTTCCTATTAGTGATTAATAGTAACCTAGGCCGTATCTCTCACCGTTTCCGAGATATTACCCTAGTGCTTTATGGCACTTCAAGGTCATCGATTTATATGTCATGACCATGCTGGTTGCCAGTAACCTTCAAAATAAATGATTTTCATCTCATTTGAAAGCCAATATGCGACTTCCTATCAATGATCCATAGCAACCTAGGCCCTATCTTACACCGTTTAGCTACAATAGTGTATAACCGCCTTCAAGGTCATCCAAGGTCAGCAATTTATATGTCATTTGAAATCCAGTATGCGACTTCCTATTAGTGACAAAAACAGCAACCTAGGCCACAGTACATCCATGACAGTACAGATGGGCAGACAACAGACAGATGACAAACATGACAACAGCTCGACCATTACTTAAGTATGGTCAGCTAAAAGTAAATGAATGGAGATGTCAACACGACAACTGTGAAGTTAAATGAAGAAGACGACAGACAATCGAACAGAAAGATGATGGCAAAAGCAAAAACAAAAACGAATGATGACATCTCTTCTCTGTCTGTTTTTCTATGCAGTCCACGCATCCTCTACATTGGCACGGCATAGCAGTAACGCATTTCATCTGATCAACAAAGTTACTGTACGCCAGGCCGGGTTAGTACTTGGATGGATAACTGTCTGCAGGCATCTTGGTATGTAACCAGCCACCTAGGTTAACTTAGCCTTCCATCCCTCCGAGGTAGGTAAATCGAGTGCCAGCCTTTCTGGCTGGGGTTAAGGCGGGCGCGTTCACCTGTGTCGGGTGGCAAATAACACTGTGTGATCCCACACGGCGGGTGATGCTCCGTATCTCTGATATGGGTTTCCTATGAAGAGCTTAAGTATGGTTACTTAAGTATCGTCAGCTAAAAATAAACGAATGGAGATGTCAACACGACAACTGTGAAGTGCTATAGCATTTTTTTGTCGTCTTCCCTGTCATCTAGCAATTGACAGTTACCAGAAAGCTGATAAAACACTTGACGCTGAAGCTGCGTAATAGGATAATATTGCTTCTACTCTAAAGGTTCGGAAGACATAGTGACCAAAATTGCTTCCTCGTCATCACCGCTGTTATGGTCCTTACCTTACCCTACCTTACCCTCAGGGTGGACAGGATGTTACACCTGCCCACTTCACATACTTAAATGTAACTATAAGGTTACAGGAAATGGTTATAAAGCCGTGGATGGCTGTAAAGCTGCAGACACTGGAAATATTTCGAAAACAGTGCCTATGAATTTGAATTGGACTTACAGCATATAGATAATGCGGACCTGCGGACCGACCAACGGGTAAACTGCGGACCTGGTCCGCAGATTTGGTCTGCAGTTTACCCGCTGGTCGGTCCGCAGGTTCGCATTTTACCCGTGCCCACCCCTAAAATACAGCAAAGCCAACGACAGTCTACTGATATATCACAAGCGTGTAATGTTTTAACCAGATGCTACATAATATCTCTTTTTATTAAAGCGTACATACGCAGATATAATAATTTAGAATAAAAAAATTACACAATAACTAACCAAGAATTTTAATCAGCGAATAATGATGTCATTACCAGATATCTAAATTTCGAAATCGAATCAAAGAAGTATCAAATACTAGTAAGTACCTATTTCGTATCGTTTCGCATTGGCATTAATAAATAAAAAAAGTAAATAAAAATTATAGAAACAATTTTGATGCAACAATACCTTTTGTACAATATTATAAAAATACAAGTTAATTTGTATTGTCTATACCATTTCCGATTTCTTCATGGCGACGAACAATCACGCATTATCATGGAGTCTATGCGTCAAGGTCAGGACTGAAAACACCGAAAAAAATGTTAAAGGTTTTTTCAAAAAACTATATTTTAAAAGTCTATTTTTTAGATTTTTGTAGTTTTTAAAAAATATTTTGTTGTTAAATTTTTCACATATTAAATTTATTTTATGTTTTTCTTGGGACAAATTAATTTTGTGTACGGTGTTTATTAGACACTAAACCAGAAAAACTCAAAATACTTTTAAAAACCAAAACCTATTCTTTTAAAAAATCTATGTCTTTTTAGCCCTGACTTAGGTATCGATGCCAAACCGATATCACAATATTTGAAATACCGTTATATACCGAAAAATGCCGATAACATCGACCGACCAAAATACAGAAATTATTGATATTTTCGAATCCCAAATTTATTTAATTTATTCATACAATAATTATTTTGACTATTATATTAATATAGTTTAATACCAGTAGTAATGGTTGAAAATGCCGTTATCGATATTGCGATGTTTTTAAAATACCGATATCGATACCGATCTAAAATACTGACACGACCCAGCGTTAGCGTTAACATTTGACGTTTATAATCTACAATTTCATTTTCTACTATTTTTGTTTTTGACTATTTCCGTTTCATTTTTCTGTAAACAAACAATGGCGAAAGGAAAAGCGTACAAAATTCGAAATTCGTCTGGTGATAAGAAGTTTGGCGTAGTTGCTAATTCTGTGGATACGTTGGTAGGGAAAGCTAGCACAAAACTGTGTTTGAAGGTAGTATTTTCTGTTAGTATTCTGCTTATTGAATGATGATATTATCCAGAGTATTGGCTCTTAGGTGCTATTATCAGTCCGACGCGGATAGATTAATTTTCGGTTGTCTGTCTGACCCTTAACTTTAACTGTAACATTAACTTTGCATACATGTCGCGTGCCAATGGGCGGTTAATAGAATTGTTATCACTTATTTAACAGCTGTTGTTAGTCTGTCCTGATGGATGAATGTCATAATCACAGACCAAGTTAGTGGCTTTTGACAGAAAAAGTTTGTGCAGTACTGATTTTGTCATACTGATGTGTGCTAGACTACTAAAGAGAACATACGGTTAGTTCTTCATGAAGACGGAACAGAGATTTGTGACGACAGCTATCTCATGAGTCTTGAGCCACAAACAGTAATTGTGGCATTGGAGTCATTCGAACAATGGCATCCTCAGAAATCAGGTACCATGTATTAACTCAGTGTATGAAGTTATTGATGTTTTCAGAAATTTTAGATGTGTTTTAAAACTGCAGATCAGTGGCGTCATTTCACAAAATCCTTGGGGGGGTCCACTCTCTTCCTTTTCCCTTTCCTCCTCCTTCCCTTTTCCCTTCTCCTCTCCCCTTTTCCCCTCCCCTC
>Ga0209367_1000575_pt1 | contig 38119 bp, 26 predicted proteins | sample WorMetLIZISLAND2_FD_187412 | JGI IMG/M metagenome (GOLD analysis project Ga0209367, IMG submission 187412) | Marine gutless worms symbiont microbial communities from Max Planck institute for Marine Microbiology, Germany - Olavius geniculatus... ...
GATATTCGCGGTCAAACTCGAAAGTTGTCGTAAAACGTACTAAATTTTGGACGTTTTTTGCCCTCCCAAATTTTAAGGGGGGCGGTGCCCCCAAATTTTGTACTTGCATTAACACCCCAACCTAGAGGCGCGTCAAGTGCCAAAGTTTCGTCGGGCTACACCCCCTAACTCCAAAGTTATAAGTGCTCCTTTATTGCATTTTAAGCCAATTTTTGATTCTCCTTTGAAAAAAGTTGTAAAGGGGGCCCCCGCCCCTGGTGGGGGGTGCGCTAGTAAGACTTGGTCATTCTCTAGCGTGTGTAAAAATTTGGGGGCGCAGAACTCCCTAGGGGCCGAAATATGGTCTTCCGAAAAATGCGCTTTTGGTGGGTACAATTCCACATCTAGATCTCCAAGGTTACTGGACCAAACTTCGCCGGACTTGTTTCGCCTAACGCAGGAGGAATCACGGTAGAAATATTTATCCGATTTTTAATATCTTCATCCATTTCAGAGATATTCGCCACCAAACTTCAAAGTCGTCCGAAATTGGGCTAAATTTTGCATGTTTTTGGCCCCTGAAATTTTTTTGGGGAAGGCCCCTGAAATTTTGGACCAGCATTATAAAATTGGGCCTAGTACTGACCATTGTGCAAAATTTCACGCCAGTCAGCCCACGCATCTCGGAGATCTCACGTTGACAAAAAAATTTTTTAAAAACATCTGGGCTAAAACTTAAGCCCGCTCCACAAGCTATCGCTTCCGGGCGGACTAAAAAAGGAATGACAACTGAATAGAGTTCTGTTTGACATTTTTACTTCACAGAGCCAGTAACAGGACAGACAGTTCACTAAATCACCAAAATACTGCTGCAGTCCTTCACAGCATGCAGTGAAATTAACCCAGTTTGTAGTATTAACTAAACAACATGCATAGATGGAGATGATATTGACCGTTGAATATCAGCACCGGGAAGACTGTTGTAAACTGTCATCATATCAACAGCTTCTGCTGCTTGCCAACCATTTGTAGTAAACCTGCCAGTGATGTAAAAGCAACAAACACTCTTAGAACGACAGCTACAGTACCATGTTACCAAACAAAAATAGCCATTAAAACGATTCTGTTTGATACCTGCTGAAAAATGCCACATTACTGGTGAATCACCTTTTCTACAATTGTGGCTGTGAAATTAAGGTAACAGCAATGACAATGGTATTAGAACAACTCAGAACAAACATATAACAATTTTGGCCACAGTGCAGGTTCAGTTAAATGGTGATCATCCCAAAAGTTTGGACATTGCGTGAAAAATTACTTCAAGGCAAAAAGCTTCCAAGATGCCTAACCAATAATGCCAGGAAAGATTTAGTCAGTTAAATGCAATTCATGATCTATTCGTTTAAGTGCATAGCACGAGTTAAGCAAAAACAAAAGAACTAAAATCATGTCACAAGAACTACACATCTCCCCAATAAACATTAGCTTTGATTAGTTGCAGCACTCACCAACATTAAGACAACATAAATAAGATCAATAAAGATTTTTACAGCCCAGGTAGAAATAATTAAAACATATTTATTAAAACATTATACCTAGCTTTCTGTGAGTCCAGTGACTGGCAGTGTTGAACGCCCGCTAGACCACAGCCTCGAGCCTCCAGGTTGGAAATCATTACTTTACCAAATCTGTCATTCATGTTTACCTACAACACCAAGCCAATCAAACCTGTTACACAGTATATAACACTATCCGCAGTTAACAAATAAGTACAAATACAAATTATAGCATATCTCTAGTGTTCACTTTTTTCTTTGTGCACAAACTAAGAATCATAAATTTCTTAATTGCTTGCAACCATTTTTGCATGTCTAGCAGTACAATCATTGGCTACTCAGCTTAAGTAACAATTAATTAATCATTAACTATAAAAATAACTACATAAAAAAATTTTCATGTAAAATGCAGATATATTACAGTACTAAACACCTGCTCATAGTTAACAAAGAAGACACTTGAAAAGTTGTCAGCAATCCACTTGACAAGTGCTGTTGACTGTTCAGCTGACATGTAGACAAGAACACACTCTGCTATGAAAACTGCTGGTAGCTGACGATCCACGCCACAAGCATCCAACTTTGCCGACAGCTGAGCAGTGTCACGCAAATCACACGCAACCAAGTGGTAGATGTCGGAGTGAATATCTGTTCGACTAAATGTAGCATCTTTACCTAAACAAAATCAACAATTCAACACTTTTGTGTTGATTAATTACTACAAGTAGTAGTAGTTAACATTATACCTAGCTTGGTATTCGTCAAAGCAACAACAGGACAAAAGGGCCTACAAATGCTAAACAACATTACCAGCAAAGATTATGCAAACATAAAGCAAAAAGCCAAAGACAGGAGCAGCTGGCATAGGTAAGAGGTTGTCAAAAACCTGCCATTTGGCCAAAAACCAAAGATAGAGTAAAGAAAAAAGAATAATTTTAGAAATTTTTAGAATGTTTCCAAAATAATAAGTGCAGTATATACACAAATAAAATGCATAAACAGATTTGCAATTGCATCAGTAAAACTTAACTTTCCTGGTTATTGGCCCACGGATATGGAACAACCTGCCAGACAATTTAACATCTGCCGAGTCATTATTCAGCTTCAGCCATTGACTAACAAGAAACCCAGCTGTCGCTAGGATAGCCAACTGCACTGGTTGTCAGTGACCTTCAAGGTCATCCAAGGTTGATAATTTTCATTTCATTTGAAAGCCAATATGCCACTTCCTATTAGTGGTTAATAATAACTTTGGCCGTATCTCTCACCATTTCCGAGATATGGTTACTCTCTGTTAAAAACTCACATTTTTCCTAGCCACCTTCAACCCCAAATTTGAAAATGTTTCCCTTGCACTAGATTGCTGACATTTTGTATGCCTACTGCCTAGGTTTAAGACACATAACCAATTATTCATGTAAAAAATTTTCCACTAAGACCTACCCATTGGCCAGGGTACAGATGACAATGAACAGACAGACAGACAATGACAACCATACTATAAGCTCAACTGTTAACTTAAGTACGATCGACTAAAAACTTACCTGTTCACAAAGACCTTTTATAGCCTTTTTCCTGTACTGACTATATCTATACATCTAATGGACCTAGCAGTGATTGTATTGCTTAGACTACTTTAAAAATCCTGGATTGATTGACAAGACTGTAATTTGATTAACTTCAATACAGCATATCATTAGTTTAGTACACTAACCTGGTGCCTGAATTTTCTCTAAAAGCTGCTTGCGTGATCTGATTTGGTACAGTTTCTTTGCTGTTACCTCAGCAAAGTCTACTTCGACCCACGCTCTCTTTGAACACTTTTGCTCATCAACTAAATTCCAGTACCACGTGTCAGAACCAGCTCCAAGATTTATCACCTGGCATTCACCTTTTGTCATCTAAATACAACAAAAGTATACAGCCATAATAATAACGAGACCCTTATCATAATGAAGAAGAAAAAGGAAGAATTTTTCGAATAGACAGCCAGGTCCACTGTGTGGGAGATGATCACCTTTTTTCAGCACTTTGAGTTGGCAAGAGCATACAACCCATGTCGGCCAGATGGCCTGCTTTAACAGCCTTTAACCAACTAAGTCAGTATGCCAGCAATCCTGGTAACAGGGTCTACTGTTATGCAGACCTTACCGTTTCTTCCTTAATGATGACCATAACCATCACCAGCACTTATCTTGCCTACCCAAGAAAAGATGGCCAAGCTGAGTTGGCCTGAGTGGCATGGTCGAATTGGTCGAATACAAAGACGGTATCCCAGTGAACAATCATCCATCTCAGTACTAACCCATCTCAACACTGAGTAACTTTGTAGATACGACCAACAATGTTACTGCAAGGCGAAGCCACCAGTTTGATCATCACGATAATGCACATGCTGTTGATGCAATAAATAAAGTATGCATACTGCATTTATTACCAAGAAATAAACAACCACAGTAGATTATAAGTCACTGCCTTCATGGGGCTAAATTACAATACTCAGCACAAATGTGTTTACTCCATAAGATCATTCAGTTAAGGGCTAAAAAAGCAGATAACAGATACATGTATGAATAAAGTAAAATCGAAAAAAATATCAAGATAAATCATCCTCAAACATTATTAAAAAAAAACAGATAGCAGTGCCAGTAATTGTCAGGTACAGTACTCTATTCTGACAGATGCGATTCCGACAGCTGCCATGTCCAGCAATGGCCCAGCGACTGATGACCTTGGCCATAGCTTCACAAATTGCCAATATATATTCTAAACTCAGAGATTCACAAGATTACGCAGCCTACAGAACATCCCCACAGCATAATCTATCATCTCACCTTCTGCTTTTCAAAACTGCAACCAACACTAATACTGACCTCTAGGAATTGGCGTACAAGACCTTGTACACCCTTTACTCTAGCATAGTAGCCACGGCTAATTTCTGGAGGTTTGCGTTCACTCGCTTTAGTGACAAACTGTATGTACGGGTCAGTCCAGTATCCAAGTTGTACAGCGGATCGCTTGCAAGATGCAGCATCCTCGTTTGTCGCCCGGATCGCTTCATCACTTGCAGACATACTGTTCACGACATCAATGTCATTAATTACTCTAATGTAACAGACCTAAAATGTATATAAATTAACTCCGATGAAATGAATCACGCGAGTCAGCAGAAATTAATTGTACAATTACAATTTACAATGTTTACAAAAAAACGGAAACAGCAAAGTGTGATATCTAAAACTGGAGGAAAGATACTAATTAATCAAGAGCAGTAAGTAAACATAGCTAGTCTTCAGTTCTTCTACCACGTCAATGAGACGCGAATAGTGAGACTAATATTTGAATAAAGGCAAATTTGCGGCTTCCGTTAAGCGTAAAAAAACCGAAAGTGCTTCAGCTTCAAGGGGGCTTTGCCCCCTGACCCCCTGACCAGGGGCTCTGCCCCTGGACCCCGCTGGGGGCTCTGCCCCCAGACCTTCGTTATAGGATCACGCTACCGCGCTCGCCATGCGGTCGTGCCCCCCTCAGATGTTGCAGCCTAGAAACGCCACTCGTTTGTATGGGGTCCAATTTGGTAGGCTACCATGTGGTAGCTGTAGATCGTCTGTCACGATGTGTCTGTATATGTCGTCCATCCAAATCCAATCCATGTGTCTGTGTGTCAGGCATGTAGGCTATTGACTGAAAACGCTGCGAGATAGGGCCTAGGTTGCTATTGATCACTAATCAGGAACAGGCACGTCGAGAGCCACAGCGGGGCCCGGGGAAATAATCTTGCGGCCCCCCAAACATTATCGCGGGGCCCCTTCTGTGGAGAAATTTTTTGAATTTTTTTTTCAAAATGGTACATTCTGGTGTACTTTATATTTCTGAGCGACGACGGGGCCCCCAAACGTCGCGAGGCCCGGGGTAGCTTACCCCCTACCCCACCCTCTCGACGGGCCTGATCAGGAGGTCGCATATTGCCTATCAGACGACATGAAAATCATCGACCTTGGATGACCTTAAAGGTCAGTACTGCAATTAGGCTGTCTAGCGCGTCTTCCCTAACAACAGCACAGCTGGGCCTCTTGTCTGGTAAGACGTACCGTTTAGCCACAATGCATGCGTTACAGAGGACGACAGACTGATGACACATCCTACCCAAGGCTCCATCCAACGGTAGGCCAAAATTGATGATTGAAGCCAGCCACGTCAGACCGATATAGGCCTAATGTATTAATGCACGAACACCGCTATAGAAGCAGCACAGCCACGTGCGTTGTCCGGCAAGTGATCTATTGCTACGCTATTGGACCCGCGGTCATTACGTGGGCGGTTTCGATTGATATTGATGCTGATGCCATAGCAACGACGATCATACGTCATGACCACCTAACAGCTGCTGTAGCACTGCAGAGGCGAAGACAGAAATAAATTCAGAAAAATACCGTGCCCTGGCGATATTGTAGGCCTACAAAACTGCAAATATTTCTCAAATGTTATCTCGAATTCGTTGAAGCTCGGAGTTTTCATATTTCAAAAACTAAATGAATGGCGCAGTTTTTAACTAATTCATGGCGTGGTTCTCATCCTCATGTATTTTAACATACCTTGTACTATACGTTATCTCGTAGTAACAAAGGTTTTTACCTTCTTACATGAGTTTCTTAGTCTCTGAATTTGAATTATTTGCGACCTTATACTATGTTACTACTTTAAATTCTAAGGTGTAAGATTGAAATCAATGTACAATGCAAAAAATGTTATTAACACACCGTTTACTGCGCCGACGACAAGAACGGGAGCGCTAGCATCTGCTAGAGATAACTAGCAACATGACAAACATATACTACAGTTTTCACGCAGCATGCAGCAATAAATACAATTTTTGACATCAGGACACAACACCAGTGGTTAAATTAAGGGAAACCACAGCGAGGGCTCAAACTCTCTGCTTCGACTTTGCCTACATGTAGGGCCTCCTTGCTAGACGCTGGGCCTACTCTGCCCAATGCTTGACCAAGTTTATAACAGTCACGCCAGTATTAAAATTTCATAGTACAATGCTCGATTTGTGGCTTTCAACTGATTCTTTTGTGATTCATTTGTGTCGGAAGTGTTATCGATAAACATCACATTTTTCTTCCACAAAATTCATTTTTCGGCCACGGCTCCGCCTTGGACCCTACTGGGGAGCTCACGACGCTCCCCCAGACCATCTAGTCTGACGGGGAGCAGCATACCCCCTCCCCACTGTCTACTCTTCTCAAAAACTCAACGCTTAAAAAATGCTCTCGGCGCCTTGGGCGCTTGAGACTTGCCCCGCAAACTCCACCTCCCCCTAGCACAGAGCCACTTTAACCACTGCACAAGACTACATATTAAACACTATTAAACAGTACGAAATCGTGACAACTTTACAGAAGCAACAAGAGTTTTTCTGCACTTAAAAAACACAAACTTCCTATGTTTTACGCCGTACAAAATAATTATGTGCCTACGTTTGCAACGCGTACGAAAATATAATGCTTAACAACGTCTGCTGAAACGAACCCGGACAGATCATAATGCATAACAATCAACGTGTGAACAGTGACGATAGTCAATGGGCCTACACGACAAAGCCACGACGTGCATTGCAATTAAATTGCAATGTACAGCAAGCTAACAGCAAGCAGTAGTAGGCCTAGGCCAACAGTAATGAACTAGCGATGGAAACAACGACTGGAAATATCACAATGTCAATAATACACTGTGTCTCAAAAAAAATCCCTGACATTTTAGACTGTAACTTGAAAACCAATTATCAGATTTTAGTAATTTTTGGTACAAACATTTTGGACACAACTTGCCATCAAATGACTGTTCAGTTTCCCACCTTACCCAATGTATGCTTCTGTACTACCTACAGAAAGCAGATCAAGCGAAATATGCGTTAAAAGCAGATTTTAGCAGATTTTAATAATATTTGGCAGAAATATTTCGTACACAACTGGCTATTAAAAAAGTGTTTTAGTTTTCACCTCACCCAACGTCTGCTTGTGCACTACCTGGGGAAAGCAGGCCATGTATAATACGTGTTAAAATGAATGAAAAAAACGTCCATAAATTCCATCTATCCTAATCTGTGGGCCCCAACAGCCAGTCTATTACTAGGTTTGACTGTCATGCCGCAGTGTGTCTACAAGATAAAGTTTAGGAATGTTTGTGAAGTCAAGAAGCGACTGGTACAGCCTTAATTAGTCTGGAGCAGAACATTATCGATACTGCTGTCAATGAATGGAGAAAGCGTCTCTTTGCTTGTGTTCACATAGTGGGCCAACACTTCAAGCAATTTTACTACAGGCAATTGAAAAATGGACAACTAGATAAAATGTCAGCCACAGTGTCAAAAATGTGAAAAAAATATGTTTTTACATGAAACTGAATGGTCATTTGATGGCAAGTTGTGTCAGGAATATTTGTACCAAAAATTATCAAAATCCGATAATTGGTTTTCAAGTTACAGTCAAAAATGTCGGGGACGTTTTTTGAGACACAGTGTATAATAGTAATAACAGCGAACAGACACTTACACCAATAGACGAAACCAAGTAACAAAGCAACTTTTTGATTTGAGTTCAATCAATCACTGTTAATCTGAGTTTGCACGATTCACTAGGAGGACAATTAAAACAATGTTTGCCAAATAAATGTAATACAACCTATCAGGCTATCAGTGTCAGTGAACCAACAGAAATAACGTCTCTTGCTAAAATCTGGAAAGATTGGCCCACAAATGACGTGCAACGTGTCGAGTGGGACGCTCGCTAAACTTCCTTACTCATGGACTTGATATCAAAATTATTCAAACTGTGCACCATGTAACTGCGAAAAAAACTTGATTTGAATATCAAATGCATAGACAAAACAAACAGATGTGTAAGATGGTTTTAGCTTTTCTTCAGCTTTTAGCCGACCGTACTAACGACTGTGCTTATAGTACGATGTGTCGTCCGTCTGTCTGTCGTCTGTAACTCAGTATTAGCCAAGTCGCTATCTGCAGCGATGCAATTTGCATGCAAGGTTTCCACTAGTACCTGTTCATAAAAACTGAAAAAAACAGTTTCTTGCCTACTTACTGTACAATCTCAAAGATCAAATAAGTAAATAACACATTAAATGTAGTGACTTGCATGGTGACGGGCAGAGTATGAGTAGCAGACATCTATTGTCTACTACTATCACGGTCGGCTTCCCCTAGCGACAGCTGGGCATTGCTTTATTCTGTGTACCGATTTTCAGTGGGACTGTTCAAAGAGCTGCAGGTCTGCTGGACTTCAAGTCCATCCACTGTGCTAGTGAGTAGTGACGTCAATGCCGCACAATGTCTGTGGTGGTAAGTCTTTGCAGCGTCAGTGAGATCATCGCAGTGACTAGAACTCTGACAGTGAGCTGCTGATGAGGCAGCATGACTGGACCGCTATTGCCCAGAGCTGCACCAGCCTTCACTGCAAACATCATAAACATAGATTGAGATCATCACCATCATCACCATCAAGTTTCGACACTACTTTTGAAGTAAATTTTTAACGTCGTGCGCTATATAAATTCACGTTTTACTTACTTACTTCCTTTGAACAGTATCAGTAAGGCAGGACTCAAATTCTCCAAATTTTTAATAATATGCACAAAAATAATAACTGCCAGTAACAATAATGGCAGTGAATTCTATGCGTTCAAGTATCACTTGCTGATTCATATAAGTGTATTTCACGGTCATGCTTGCACTGTCTATCTCTAGCGCTATGTCAGCAGTGGTATAATGGCTTGATAACTCCACGGGCACGGGCACAATGAAACGTGACCAAACTAACGACACAAACAGTGTAGGCTACATGACCATCAGTCAACCGCCATGAAATAGATGCATGTTGAACCGCTGTCTGAAGTGTATAAGTTCACTTAACACTTACTCATCCGACTCCAGAGAGTGATTAAACATAAGCTTACAATAATAAAAAAAAACAACCTCATACATACGTTCAGGTGTGTGAAAGACGAAGTCACTGGAACTGTAGTTGGAGCAGCCGAGCTCGTTGCACACACGCATTCTCAGCTGGTACTCAGTCTCCGGCTCCAGTCCATGCAGTTCGAAGTAGTCAAGCGGCTCTCGTGAGGTGGTTTTCAACTCAGTAGTCCAGTCAGAATCTATCGGCACGAACTTTGTGCTATTCCGCTTCACCTGAAAACACATCATCTTGTCTACAGATATGACGTAGGATGGTGCAAAAAACCAGTGACGCTTCACAAAAGTTCCACAGAAACAGATACGCTCTCAGATGTCAACACGTATTACATTATCTAGTCAATCAAGCCAGTATGAATTCATTGTTGTAAACGGCTGAACTATGACTTTGGCATTTCACAAGGTAATGTAGCAACAATATTAACGTGAGGTGGGTAAAACAACAGTCGTTTATGTAGTTTCTTTCCGATATTACATGCCGAACTTATTGAAATTGGCCAATGTTTCACGGAGTTATTTTTTAAAAATTGTCACGTTTCGTGAGACATGGCGCATGCTAATTTAGCCAATGGTGAATTCTGTTACATAATACAGTCTAGATTGTAATAAAACGTATACTTACGCGTTTATACTGAAATTCGTACTTGATGAGTGGGAGTCCACCAGAACTGACCATTTCCCACTGGACTTTGTAGACAGACGATGACTCAGCCAGTCGTGAAGACGTGATCACTACAGCGTACGGCTGGCCTAACACAAACATGTTACATGATGCAACAACACAGAATGATAACACAGTTTATATAAACCCTGTTACACAGACCTCCACTCAAGAAATAATAGGATAACTGTAATAACAATCGACAAATTTTCTACTACATGTTTTTGACTACGTCTGCAGTGAAATTACAACCTTGCAAATATGCAGACATGATGCAATTTTAGTACTGCTTCAGAAGATGACGCTGGTGGACAACAGATTGGCCTAGTACATCCAATCAAACAACACTGTTGCAGCAATACCATAGCTTCTACCCTGGAAGACAGTACTAAACTGCTGCAGAAAAGGAAAAAGTAGACAGGTTAAACGAAAACAAAAAGTAGTAAGTAATACGCCAACAGCTTACTAAGTGATTTGGTTTTAACTCGAAGTTGTTCGTAGTTGCCAAATCCAACCTCGTTCTTTGCAGTTATACGCAGCAGATATGTGGTGCCAGGCTGAAGATCTTTGACAGTGACTCTGCTTCCTGCAAAACACAAATCCACAACAATCAACAGCCCTACCCACCCGCTACCAGTCACCTGGCATGGTTGAAACGATTGTCTGAGATCAGAAATGCCAAAAAGCTGAGCACTCACTATGCCAGTTGAGCTGGTCACTAGAAATTGGCGAGCTGATAATCGAAACAACGGAGAATCTAATACAATCTTAAACGTGCTGCAATGTAAGAAGTGTTCATTAAACAGAAAATACAACTAAACATAAGCTAAAATGCCAGAGTGACTTGCACAGAGCAGCAAGAGGGCTTCGAATATCAAGCTCATCAACCACGGCCACACGTTATTAACTACAAAACAGGTACCTGAAGCAGTGACGTCATGCCTGACGTCATCTCCATAGCGAACACGGTAGCCAATGACAGGCATGCCGCCATCTTCATCTGGTGGTTCAATAGTCAGCACCACTCCATCCGGCATGGACTCGGTCAACTCAACGGACTTCGGTGCATCTGGAACACCTACAGCAGCCAGAATGCACGTTCTGATCAATCAACTCATTCACTACTCACTATCAATAGGCTCATCATCATGGAGCAAGCCCCTGCTGGAGCGTAGCCATCTCCATGACTTGGCGCCAGAAAGCTCGGTTTTTTGCAGAGTGCTTAGCCACCCAGGGCCCAATGTTTTGTTGTGGGGGGTCCCACTCAATGGTGTGCAGCCATGTTTGTCCAGGACGACCACGCAGTCGTCCCCATTCCTTCGGCGGGTCATTGATCCAGCATTTAGAGCGCATACATGGCCCTCATCTGGATCAGAGCAAGTGATGTGGCTGAATAGCTTCAACCGCCTGGTCTTGATTGTCTGAGTGACAAGTGGTTGAGCTGAGCAGTGACGAATTTCACGATTGGTAAAATGAGCAGTAATAGGCTAGTGATAGTTTATTCATTAAACACTAAAATCCTACAAAGTGTGCAGAATAACACATACAGAAGAGACAAATGAACAAAGAATAATCAATAAAAAAATAAAAGTAAGAGATATAACCAATCATACAAGAAATCTGAGCTAACGTTCATGAGACACGCGAGAGCTTAATATGTTGTTCCTGTTCACAGATAATATCGGTTTATCTCCATCCATTTCGTCGCACTTCACTCTTCTGCGGCCAAAAATCGCACAAAATCCCTAAAATCCTCTATTTTCTAAGTTCAAGATCATGCAACGTCATCGATGTTGATACCATTAACAAGCACGTCATCATTGCTTGTTATAATATAGCCAAATTTTGCCAAAAAAAACAGGTCATTCAATGCCATCTTACCTTAGGTTACTGGTACAATAGCGTACCCACAACTTTAAACCTTCCTATAAAATCTAAGTTCCATTTTATAAATTCCAACAACTATTCCTAAAAATACCCAGTCTTTTCGTCTTTTAGTAGCTGTCAACATCGTAGTGCGGTAGTTATTAAAATATAGCCAAAAAGAAACCATAACCTTTTCTTATCCCCTTTTCAATAACTACAGCGAGTCCCATGTACATAAAGGTGCCCCATAATCGATCGCCGATGATCGATCTCATATTTTTTCATTAAGTTTCCATAAAAACTATATATCACCAAAATCCCCATTTGCCGTATTAATGAATGCGATATTTGGTATTTCTCAAAATTCGATCATTCTAATTCACGTACTTTGATGAAATGTGCGCTATTTTTCTGAAAGCCGCCACACCCCTTTTCGACCTCCTTAGTCAATGTTAGTCAACAGGCTTGCGTTTGCCCTCATTCTTCCCCTCGTTGGGGGGACCCCCTCATCCAGTGGCATGAAATTTTGTCACGAAATACTAGAGACATAAAGGTATCATATGGTGAAAACCTGAAGTCTCTATCTCACCTGGTCTTGAAACGGTACCGGGTCGTGACACCAGGATAGACGGACGGACAGACAGACCGACAGAATTATCATAGCTAATACGCGCTACGTAAAAATCACTACGTAAATAATGCACAATGAAAGGTGTCGACAATTTCACTAACAATAACTAGGATGATCTCACCTAACTATTGATATGATGACAGAAATTTGCAATGCATTCTGAAAACAAATCGAACCAACAAAAACAAAATTATGTCAAAAAACGCAAATTACATAACATGCTGTTTGCAAATAAAAACGTCTCTACACTAAAAGTAATGAATGATGAGTACAAACTTGCTCTTTGAAGGTTTACACGAAGTTCACTTCCTCCAAAAGCATTCCATGCTCGACAAGTGTAAAAGCCATAGATCCACGCCTGATCAATTTCTCGAACATAAACCTATCACAAGTTCATTATATAACATAATGTCTGTTTATTTCATTTTCAATGCCTATACACAAAAAGAAATAAAGTGAAATAAAATCACATATGCAAATATGCAAATATGTTACTAACAGATGACAAGAGTTCTTTTGTAATCACATTGCGATTGTATGGAATGGAATGCTGCAAAAATTACTTCTGACAACATTTAAGATTGTTACAACGTTTAAGATAATCTTAAAAAATAAAAAAAAACAGTGCATGTGCTCATACTCAGAAGTCGTGATGCTCCTCGATATAAATATTATCAAGTTCTGTGGAAGTAGCACTACTAAAAGTACTACCGGTAATACTACTTTCAACTTTCAACTAGTCAGTTTTCTGCAGACGTTAAGATGAGTTTGACAAAAGTAAACTTTTGCAATTTGTTTGAGTTGAACACAAGGCAGTAATGGCCAATTAATACTCTGCTTTACAGAGAAAGTATGGCATTTAATTCCACAACTGCACAGAAAATAACAACATCAAGCAGTGGTACCTGTAGATAAGACGCATTTGCTGTGTTAATGATGCGATAGGTATCATTGTTGACAATTTTTTGTCCAAATCGTGTCCACTCAATAGTAGCTAATGGTTCGGCCAGTGGAGAACAGCTGATGTTACGTGAAACGCCGGCCCATGTGAAAGCTTCACGGCTGTGATTGGCGGGAAACTGAGGCCCAACTGCAACACAATAACAAGCCAACCTTATTTCACTTTCACGCTCAGTGATTGTCAACAAAATTATAACGTACAGCACTACAATACATTTAGTAGCATATACAAGGAAAACTTAGAAGTGGTGTAGCAAGTGACGTTACAGGCTATCTGTCGTTCATGTTGCCCAATCAACATTTCTTGACTCTTCGAAACAAATACACATCCAGCAACTAAAATAGAGGAACAATATGAAAAAATAGGATGCAGCTATGCATAGTGAGAAGAAATGTGACTAAATGCTGACAAGCAATCAATCAATTTTATTATGCCAAAAGCCAGCAGCACAGACGTTTCATATTTGTTGCAGAAAAACGTAAACTCTACAAAAATATAAGCTATGCTAAGTATGGTATGCTTGTTATTAAATAAAAAAACAAAAGTTACCGAGAAATAAATAGACAATATTCGTTAAGTCAAAAAACCTCGATAATAAAATAAACATATATCACATGTATGCTGTACAGTAATGTCGTGTGATACTGGAGATACCTTGATAGCACTAAATTGTTGGCAACTAGGCCTACTGCACACAGCAGTGAGGAAGTTACAGCAAAGCAAATTTTTGCAATATAGTAGTGGTTGCACATCAGCGTATGTCTAAACAGCACAGACAAAAACAGACAGCAGAACAAGTGCGCTGATAGGCGACTGAAGTAAAAACGTGACACCAGATAGCAAAACGTTTCATATGCAGTTCCTGTATCACCACGATACCTGAGATAGTATCGTTATCATGGTTCAAATTTCATGTATCGACAACCATTTTGACAACCGCTACTGTACAGTATATGGCCAACAGACACCCTATACAATGACGAATCACGACTGATGAGTCTGCTCACAGTTGACAGTGAGAACTGCAGTACGCTGACTTTGACCGACATCATTGACAGCTGTACAGCTGTAGTTTGACGCATCGCCAGGCACCACGTGGTCTATACTCAGCTGCAGGGTATGCCGACCATCTTTCCTCAGCATTATTCTTCCTCCTTCCTAATCACATAACATAAGATGAGGTATTACAATAATTTCAATGCAACCATTATGAACAGCAGACATTATTATTATTATTATACTCGGTTTATAATGCACGTTAGGTCTCTCACAACGTGAAGAATCTCAAGTGCAGACAAGGTCGCATGTCAGTGGAGGAACGCACGACTGTATAGAGCAGTTTCAAGCCTAGATTTGAAGGTATCAGTAGATACAGTTATGTCAGAAATAACAGTTTTGGGCAGATTATTCCAGATTGTGGATGAAGCTAGGCAGAAAGCACTCGTAGAAAAGTTGAGAACTGCTGCACTGTACTACAGGATGTTGGTACCGCGAGGTCGTAGCTGTCTTAGAGTCTCGTAGAGACGAATGAGTTCTGACAAATACTGCATTACTGCGGTTGCTGAATTGTCAGGGCTTTGTAAGTGAGCAATGCGATTTTGTATTCAATCCTGTAACAAACAGGAAGCCAGAGTAGGTCGGCGAGTACCGGAGTGATATGATCACACCGATGCGTTTTTGAGACCAACCTGGCTAATGTATTTTGGACATGCTGGAGTTTCCGATGTTCACGGATGAAGAACCGTATAGGACTACATTGCAGTAGTCGAGTCTTCTGGCAACCATGGCACAAGTGATGGTCCTAGCAGTGTCATCAGATAGCAGTTTACGTATATGACGAAGAGCTTTGATATGATAATATGACGACTTGCAAATCTTGTTTACATGCTGGTCGAAGGAGATTGTACTGTCAATGAGAACACCAAGACTCTTGACACAGTCAGATGTCTTGATGTGGACCGTTCCAGTATCCAGTGTGTCGATCTGCTGCCCAGCCCGCTGACGTGAGGTCGTGTCGTGTACAACTGCTTCAGTCTTTTCGGGATTCAGGCACAGTCCGTTACAATCCAGCCAGTGGTGAAGTGCTTGGATGCACTGTGTTAAAGCTGGCAAGCTTCCATCTTTCAGTGCTATGTACAACTGTGTGACATCAGCGTACTGTGCGTGGTCAATCCCGAACGAACTGATTACGCTGGCAACAGGTGATATGTACAAGGTGAATAACAGCGACCCAAGAACAGAGCCTTGGGAAACTCCGTATTCGCAGTCAGTTCTGGGCGACTTTCCTGTCCAACATGCACGAACTGTGTTCTGCCAACAGCGTATGACGAAATCCAGTTCAGCGCTGGTCCAGATATACCAAAGGAATAGCGGAGACGGCAGAGCAAGGTGCTGATGTCAATAGTATCAAATGCAGCTGTAAGATCAAGTTAAACGAGTACAGTTCTGAATCCGTTGTCGGCTGTGGTGTACACATCGTTCAACAGTCTCAACAGCGCTGTCTCTGTAGAGTGGCCACGTCTGTAGGCAGACTGTAATCTGTTGTAATTTGGCGAGAGCTTCACATGTTCGGCCAGCCTTATCATAAACACACGTTCTACAATTTTTGAGATCGTATGGAAATTCAAAACAGGACGTTAATTGCTCAGCAGGTCTGCATCTAGTTCTTCCTTTTTAAGCAGAGGTGTCACTGACGCACACTTATACATTTCCGGAAACTTGCCTCCCTCGAACGACAGCGTGATCAGACGGGTGATAAGTTCAGCGAACATTTCAGGGCATGACTTCAGTGCCCTCGTGGGAATCTTGTCAAGAGGCGATGACTTCGAAGACAGTTAATGTTTTTTTGAAAGTCGGCGGTCGAATATTGGTGAACACACTTCCATTATGTCTAGCATCGGACTGCAGTGGGTCAGAATGCAGACAGCGAATCCGTTGTTTAACGGTTGTCTTGATATTGCGGACTTTGTCAAGGAAAAAAGCGGCGAAATCGTTCGACAGTTTCCTGCTCTCACCAGGAGATCGAATAATTCGCATCTCTGTCGAATGTAGTGTGTTGCGAATTTCAGACCAGCAACGGCGAGTATCGCCCGACGCATCTCTGATCTTCGCCGTGTAGTGATCGCGTCGAGATTCTACGATGATTCTGTTCGCACGTCGACACATCTTCCTGTACGCAACATAGTCTTCTGATCGGCGAGTAGAGCGTCAGCGTCGTTCAAGTTGACGACGCTGTCTTTTAGCATCCACCGCCGCCGTCGACAGCCATCGGTTATCCCTTCGAGCTGACATGAACCGTTTGCGCAGTTGCAACGGGCAATGTTTATCAACTGCATCGACACAGACGGCATCAAGCTGCTCAGTGAACCCGTCTGCAGTGTCTGATGGACTGGTGAATAGCGCAGACTGGCGGAGATCTTCCTGAAAACGTGCCCAGTTGACCTTCTTAAGAGAGCGGAACGTGAACGGTACGAGCTGTGGTTTGGGCTTGACTTGCGCCGACAGTGACCACGTGACCAGGTAATCAGACAGCTGGTACGATGGATGAACTGCGACTTGCGACACACGAGTGGAGCTCGAGCTGCAAATGACGAGATCGTGCAAACTGCGACATTTGTCGGTTGTTCGTGTAGACGATTGAACGAGCTGTTGAAGTCCGTGCGCATCGAGAACCGTCAGCAGCTCGGGACAGATAGATGTGTCATCGTCACCGCCGCAGTAGAAGTCACCTCAGCACACAAACCAATCACGGTCGATGACGTCACCAACTGCGTCTAGTAAATCGGACAATTAATCCAAGAAAGTCGTATCAGGACCAGTAGTTGGTGGCCTGTAGATGATCGCCATGGTGATGTAATCATTAGTCTTGTTTTCTGTACAGGCGATCTTGACCAGCTGACATTCAAACGACTTGTAGTCGGTAGCGTGCTGTGGTTTGACTTTCATTGATCCACGGTAAATCAGACATAGCCCGCCTCCCCTAGACCTTTTTGTTCGTGAAGGGCGTGTGGTGTGCATTATGTTGTACCCGTCAAGCGCTGAATCCCGCTTGATGGCGTCCGGGTCGTCGTCACGTATCCACGTCTCTGCGATGGCTAACACGTCTAGATTGTACGTGGCAATCATATCACAAATCAGCTGTAGCTCGTCCGACGATAGAGCGCCGTTGATGAAGCCCAATGTCACTGGTGGACCTGGGTTTGGCTCAACAGCGAACAGCAGCAGCAGCCCGACGAGACACGACGCTTGACGTGATGTAGGCCTCTTCTTTGGTCTGTAGAACGGTCCGCCTGTGATGAGCAGTGAGCGTCTGGCGGAGTAGAGACAGTGAATCGGTGCAACGCACTACCCTGGAGAGTAGTAGTAGTAGAAGAAGAAGAAGTAGGCCATTCAGCTCTGGGCCGCTGATACGCCTGCAGACGGCGGCAAGTCCAAAAACCGACAGTCAATCAATAGACACAATAATGCACAAATATTCAACACTTTTAGACATACAGTATGACACTCATTCATAGCGAGAAGACGTACCAAATGGAAGCTGATATGTACCAAGTGGTCCAAATTAATGATTAAATAATTACTGACTATGCAAGGTTGACCATTTTAAAAATTTTAATTGTTGCAGTTACAGCATGCTAAGCTTCACTGAGAGAGAAGAAACAAATTGATGTCTAGACTTACACTACTGCCAAGCTGATAAGGCTCTGTGTGACTGGACTTTCTGATTGTCATTTGCGGAGCGGGATCGCCAATAGCACGACACCTTAGCAGCACCAACTCGTCTTCTGTACTGGTGACGCTGGAAAAATCCAGCACTGCAGCCTTAACTAGAAAAATAAACAGCACATGCACAAACAAATGTGAATAAAATGCTGCAAGTGCAAATGCCGACGACAAATGGCATACTCACTGAAACTGTCTCAATTCTTTAAACATTAAACTCTTGGTTACAATTCACAGCATTAAAAAATCACACAGATGTTACAATAACAATATCAACAACGTTACGGTACAGCAATTTTGTCAACAATGCCGTATAATATCATCTCATTCCGCTGCGTGATATTAAGCCCTATGGCAGACCTACTCCTAATACAAAAGTTACGAAGAAATAATATGCCACAGAAGAGTAAATAAATTAATTAATATTTTCCCAAATAAGCACTCATCCTCAGTGAAAAATAACAAGTACTGTAACAAAATCAATCGCTACTGATACTGCTAGTTTCAACTTAAGTTTAACCAACAAATTTTTCCACAGTTATTCCAAGTTAGGCACGGTCTTCAAAGTGAACTTATAAGAAACGCTGGACCAGGCCCGTCGAGGTGGGGTAGGGGGGTTAGCTACCCCGGGCCCCGCGACGTTTGGGGGCCCCCACCGTCGGCCAGAAATTTATAAAATACGCCAGAATGTGCCATTTTGAAAAGAAGAATTCGAAAATTTTCTCCCCAGAGAGGCCCCGTAAAAATGTTTGGGGGCCTCGCAAGAATGTTTCCCCGGGCCCCGCTATGGCTCTCGACGGGCCTGCACTGGACTGCAGTAAAGCAGAGCCTACATCTACAATAAAAGCTAAAGCACAACTGAACAAAAACTGCACGCAATTTGCATGCAACTTTTTTCAGTTTTGTTTTAGTTCTATTTTAGTTTTACTGCACATGTTGGCACCATCTAACACAGCCTATTGCTGTTCAGCCATAAGTGACAGTAAATTACTAACGAGACAGTGTAATTACATGACCACAACGTGTACCATGAACTCTGATGAATCCGGTTGCTGAAACATTTCCGACATTGTTGCTGGCTGTGCATGTGTAAGAGCCTTCGTCGGCTTTGTTCACTGTCCTAAACCGGACCACTCCAGTCACTGCATTGATCTCCACACGATTACCACTTTCCATCACGTCACCATCCTACAACAAGTAGACTTAAAACTTATGCATCGCCCAAAAGTCTAACAAAACACGTCTCTGGTTCAAGTGAAACGCAAAAACTAGGTTAAATATCAGAAATTCCGGCCTGGACAAATTTAGATATTGTCTCTTATATGTCAAAAATCAGTAGTCACTTGCCGTCTCCCATTATAAATAGTGAATAAGATTTAGGCTTCGAAAATGAAAGAATTATTTATAACTTTGAAAGTCTCGTGACCTTGACCTTGACATCAATTTCTACGGTTTACATACACAGCAAATTTCACCCCAATCCAATCAGAAGAACTTATGTGAACACATGTACGGCTCAGACGATCAGTTGAGTGAGTCGATGAGTCGACATAACAGAAAGTATTTCAGTCAAGTTAATCCTGACAAACTAGTCGGTTGATAATGTAATCAGACGCACACACCTTGAAAAACGCAAACGACGGCGGCGGGGTTCCAGACGCCGCACAACGAAGAAAAAACTCCTCCCCTTGCACTGCGATCTGCCTGCCTGGAGCTTGTGTAATCACTGGAGGAACTGTGTACATCAAAGCATACAGCATTGCACACTGCACAGTATAGCCTACGTACTATACGCAGCTGTATGTGGACTGCATAACGTTCTAAGACGACTAACAGTCGGGCACATATTTATACACAAAATTCTCTGGAAGTCTGTATATAACATTCCACGTTAAATAGATGGTTCACAGTTCACTGGTTGAGAAGTTTCCGTAAAGTAGTGCATGGTAAGAACCGCATGCGGCTGCAGATTGATTCCCACTCATACTCTGAAAATTGTTTTTGTTCTTGGGGTAAATTTCGTCTTTTTTGTAACATGACACTAAAAAACAAATTAATGACAATTAGGAGAAAACTGACAGCTAAAACAAACTCAAACGCGTTCCTGCCAAATAATAATACCACAATATCAGGCCATCAACATTTAACAAAAAGTTCCAATATTTGTCAAACCATCTTTATTACAAATAAAACATTAAAACAAATATATATTATTCTCCATAGCAATTCCGTTCTGATAAGCTTATGGAAGAAATGCTGCAAATATCCGGTTGTATTATATAACAAATGGTCAAAAAATAAAATACGCACTGTTGACAGAAACAGAAATAAATCGTTCAGCGTAGTTGCCGAATTCGTCGACTTCCGCACGACAAGTATAATTGCCCGAGTCACTGTCCGTAGCATTCAAGATCTGAAGACCATCTTCCAGGACAACATAGCGATCTCCTAGGAAACAATTACCACATCCTCCTAAAATGTAGTGTATGACGTGCACTTCTGACTGATCACGTGTGTTGAGAAAAACAGACATTCTTACTGCACGCAGCCGCAAACGATATCTAGACGTTATATTAGACATTATATTATATTATTGCATTAGACGTTATATTTAACATTATGCACTACAAAATTTTACGTTTTCTTACTTTACTTACTTGTGCAATGTTTGATAATGTCTGCTATGATATCTTAGAGAACTGGGAAAATGAGAAATAAATATGCAACAATTGCAAATGTTGAAGACAACCAGGATTAGTACTCTGCAGTAGAATAGAGTATACGAGAAACAATGCAACGCTACTAAAATTACTTTATAAGCATCAATTGGGCATCAAATAAGGAACACTAGAAGGAAGAAGCGACTGGCAACAGACCTGTGGTGATCCTGGATCCACGAAACCTCCACGAGACGATGGGCCGAGGCTGTCCGCTGGTGACGCACTGGACGACGCCTGGCGAGTAAAGTCGTAGATACTGATTGGCAGGTGCTCGCTCAAACCTTATCTCCTCTACACACAACCACGACATGCACCAGCCAAAAAAACCAACCAATCAGCATTTTTTCAGTAGGCATCCTACACGATCCAGACTTCTACGTGGTGGAAGAACTTTTCCAGTCAGAGGATCATTGACACGTCGTGGGAGCTACATCCGTCAACTGCGTCAAGTCGAAACTTGAAAGACATTGGCGAGATAGGCCCTACGGACGTTTAAAGACAAACAGCTTCACAGGCTCACTAAAGTTTTATTCTGTGCAACTAACGCTGTTTTGGCTACTGTGTACGGAATAAGAATTCACGAATTCAAATCTGTCTTAGCTCTAGCTCAAACTATTATGATTTATGATGAAATAGTTTCTCACACATCTCGCACCTCAATAGCTAAACACAACAAATACATACTAGCCACTGAGTCACTCAAAACTCAGCTTTTTCTTACGACAGATATATTAATATTATTATTGCTAATTGTGCTGCCATTGTTATCATTAACAGGAAGATGTTATCAGAGTTGAAAAAAATTGTCATTAGAGTCAAATAGACAAAAGCAACGTCGATACTCAAAAAACGTACAGTCAGTTTACTTACGGTAAATATGAAGCGTGACGGACTTCTCAAGGCGACCTCTGTCGTCCAGTTGACATTTGTAGTCACCGACATCACTGCGCGTGATGTTGACTAAATACAGCTTCTTGAGAGTTTCAGTCGTCTCGACATATCGTCTACAAAAATCGCAAGAATAACAAGCATCCGACGACGCACTAATATACCGAGTCCGACGCATCCGTCATCCATATTCCACACAGCCGTGGCGTAAACTTAATTATTATTTATGAGTATAAATGATGAATGCTTACAAATTCTATACCACAGCTACACTGGGAGCAGTCGGAAAACGAATCCAGACTACTGGCTGGAGTAAATTAGCAACGCTATATGCAGAGATGTGTCCTCAAGGACTTGGCCTCATCCTCGAGGACAAAGAGCAGTGGCCTTAACTTTGGCTTTGGCTTTGAAATAAAGTCCTTGGCCAGAATACCGCGAACTTTAATAAATTCTGTTTATTATTAGATTTACAAGCTACCGATAATTGATTGACAGTCGATAGAGACACCCATCTGAGTCTAGGGGCTCAGTGGAGAGCAGCCAATCGCAGTCCAAACTAAAATTGAGCTAAAATATATATAAGATTACTGACAGTTTGAGCACAAAACTAGAAAAGTGTTGAACAATTAGCCTAGCTTTTGACACTACCGATACCCGTAATGCTAGTAGGCCTATTTTGTCGTTGTGGGAGTGACTTTTGGATGTCCTTGGTTTTGGCCTTGAGTTTTTTGTCTTTGGCTTTGGTCCCAAGTCCTTGTCCTTGGTCTTGAATTCAAAGTCCTTACCTAACACAAAGTGCTGTTACCTTCCGTTGACGTGAACGATCTCCTGGCCGCGGTTGTCGACCCACCGCAGCTGAGGTCCGACGGCTAGACGTCGTCCATCGCTCGTCTCAACGCGGCAAGTCAACACCATCGACGCACCCAGCGGCTTCACGAATGACTCCTCCTCGGGTATGATCAGAAGCCGCCGAGACGACGACTCGTCGCCTGACAAACCACATTATACACTGCACACTTTAAACCATTTTTTATCAGATTGATGCACCTCGCAGACGTCTCTTCCCAACCACGGATCTCAAGGAAAAAAAGCGTTGGCGTCGCGTCAGTTTCAAATTTTATTGGTACTGGCTGAGCGCTCAGCTATATGACTCGAAATATTTATCAGCTAGGCCCATTTGGATGAGCCTGTTTTCCAGATTTTGTGCCACATCTGTGCCCACGCTGGAAATAACCTGTGGCTACATGCCGCTGGTTATTATTACATCAGTTGCATCAACGCCGTGCTTTTTCGGCATCTTTCGACAACGAAACGACAACGCATTGACAGCAGCGCTAAAGTAATAGCCACCACAAAGTTTCGCAAAGTCAATAACATAATTTGCATTATTGAACGCCTTCTAACCAGACACCGGACATGCGTCTATACATCGCATGCGTGCTGTCCATAAAACACACCTATGCATGACATAACCCAGTTACAGAAGCAGTCACGCAACGGTTCATGCAGTTCGCGCGACAAAGTCGAACAGCTCCGGCAGCAGAAATCCATTCAGACACACAACGCAGGTCTAATTCTGGGCAAACGCGAACAATGACTGCAATAACGCATGCATCGCGAGTTTTGGTTCTTTTATTCGCTAAATTTATAAAAGCAACCATCTCATGCATTGATTCTGAACTACGTATGTGCGTCTGTTTTTATTTATCTCATCCTTTTCAGGCCGGCGACAGAAAAAGCTGTTGCTGATCACTAAGACGCGTACGAACGACGTAACTAAACTAAACCGGACTGAACTGACACGGCTTAGTTTCTGACGAACTGACCAATGTGCAAGCAAGGCGAGCCCACTGGAGACATTGGTTGACGCGTACGTGAACATACTCACGTAGGTCAACGACGCCGAAAACGGTGCCTACCGTAATGCATTACTGGCAGTAATGCATTACGGTAGGCACCGTCTAATGCTTGCTCATGTCATTGAGTTCAGTTTAGTAACGTCGCTCTGTACGCGCCTTTAATCTGCACCAGAGAAAGCTGAATGACAGAATTAGCCAGCTGTCACACAGATATGACGAGCACCCATTATGCCAGGTCCTCTGTGGACCAGAACTGATGGCGGGAGAAGATTGCGGAAATAGTTCATGACAGAACGTTTGCCAGCAAAGCGTTGATCACACGGAGTCAGCCGACTCGACGGTTGGGCAACTCACGTCCGAGCAAGTCTCCAGACACCTATAGACACTGAGCGGCCGAGCAACGACCGGCCAGTTGCCACACACAGCGACACCACGATCGTGTGACGTTTGCTGTAACCTCATTGCGCGGTCCTTGATGCGCCGGTTAACGATTTACGTAGTATGTACACCGTGTCCGGATAAAAAAAAGTCTACGAAATTTTCGACATATCTTACGCAAACTTAAACATATTATCGTATTTTTTGGCATGAGTTGTCGAAAAGATCAATTTTATGAAAACAGTAGTAAATTTTCTGTTTACATTACGATATCACTATGTAGTGCTGACGTAATTATGACGTAATCGAATATGCCGTTTTTACTGTATTTTAGGTAAAAAATAGCAATGTTCCTCAACCAATTCAAACGCACGTTTGTAATTTTTTGGTAGGTAACATTACCAAAATAATGTGCAACTGACAGTGTACCGAAAGTCCACATCGCCTAATCAGTGACGCCACTTTACCGTAAAAATAAAACACTTCTCGTATTGTTGCTTAACTTTACACAAAATTAAAATTTAAAAAATACAGGAAATAGTTTTTTTTAGCTTGTCAAATAGTTTTTAAATAGTTTTTAGCCTGAGTTGTCAACAATAGTAACAAAACTCGCTATTAACCAAATTTGGAGTAAAAAAAAGTTTATTCAAAATGTGCACTACCGCGACGCTAAAGCATGCTGCAGAGATGACGCTGTCGCTGCGGCTACTTCACAACAACGTTCCCGTAGTGCACGCAACGGCAACGTTTAACGTGGCAAAAAGCACAACTGAGCTAAAAAAAATTTGACAAAAGTTTATTTTTCTATGTTTCCAATCTATGGCGTATTTTTTCATTGCAATTTCTTGACAACTATTGTCCTGCTTTCGTACTGCTGAGGCTTATTTAAACGGCACCTTCCGCGAAAACGGCATTTTCAATGACGTCATAATTACATTCGCAATACTTAGCGATAAATAAATTTTAAAGGTTAGTTTTAAATGTCTTTAGTAAAACGCAACATTGGTATAATGTGTGCCAAAAATCGTTAAAAAATATGTTGTAAATTGTAAAAGTTATTCAGGAAAAAAACTGTAGACTATTTTTTCCGGACACGGTGTATACAGGGCGAAAAAGTGGGCAGCCGTTGCAAAGGAAGACATAAACACTAAACAATGAATCGTTGTTCAGTATAACAAATAAACATAGTGATAGATTTAGCCCTGGAAAAATACTGCTGGCTTTGGCTGTTATGTATCAATCAGTTATCAATCATCTACGGAACGAACCACCTCAAGCCGCAATCAATCGTTCTATAAAGCCCACCACCACTCACGGTGACCACGAATACACACGTAACACTGCAGACATGACAGAAATGTAGGGATCGTCAGATGACCGACGCCACGCGACGGCACGGCATGTGTAGCAGGGCATCTCATCAATACAACCAAGAACCAACCCTGCAGTGCCGCGATGCAGCGACGGACGCACGCAGCCTCTTGGAAGATAGACGAGATAAATCTTCACTTGCCGCTCTGCTCTATACACTACGAGCAAGCAGCATCGCCTGCCCCATCAGACGCTGCAGTCAACGGTCAGCCGAGCCGAGGAGCAGACGATTGCGCATATACATCAGTCTCCGCAGCCAGCACAGCAGAGAACTGCCGTCCGTCTCGCGACCTGCTAAATGCACGACTCTCGCGCCATGCCTGCATCGCAAGCGCTTCGTTTACATCCGGCTATAGGCTAACGGCATAATGCACGTTCACATGTGCCTAACCTGTCGCCGTCCTTTAATTCGGTTTAGGTCCACATAGCTAAAATAAAATATGTACCCAAACCCCGAACATAGCCCACGTCACGTCATACGACTGCGTGGTACCAGTCGGGGGGATGCAGTCTCCTCGTTTTGCCGTCTGGATCATCGGCCACGGTAAGGGGAACCCTTTACCACAGTGCCTTTACTATGGCGAGCAGTTACAGGCTCTTCTATAGCTGCACGTAAACAAATAGCAACAGCATGCCACGGCGAATAGCGCAATTTATGTGTCATGTACTTCACAAAATGCAGACCCATGCAAAGCAGCCTATGGGTGGGCTGTCTTGAAAATCACTGCTGACAAAGCAACGAGCAGCAGCTGACCAGTCAACCTTGTCTACTGGGATCATCGTGTCTTAAATACACATCCCACAGTAGTCGAGAGCCGCCGCGACATATGACAGAACATTGTTGTCAACAAATGTCCGACTTGACGATTTCCGGGAGCTACAATAAGATGATGCAAAGGCTGCTACTATTCTAACAGTCCACTGAGTTTTCTATCTCCAGTGCTACTTTAATGGCAACTGCATGGGGGCGCCATGTCAAAGTATAATAGCGAGCCGCTGACCGATCGGCGCCGCTCGAACGCCGAACGGTTAAGTATCGCTTGCATCCCAGAAGCAAGGCATTCAAAGCATTCAATGATAATGAGTCACAAAAGCGAAGACTTGTAAAGCGAGGCTGTGTTTGCTTATCTTAAGTTCGACATTCTGCGTCTGTCCGCGCATTGCACGGCATACTGGCATAGCCGACCAACTACTGCTTTCGTGTAAAGTCCTGTACTGAGCGAACGAAATAAACTGAAACGAAGCGGAACAGAACGGGCGCTCCGTTAAGGCGCGTTCACAGCGACGAACTGAACTTAACTAAACTGAACGGACACGGTTTAATTTTTGATGAACTGACCAATGGGCAAGCAGGGCGAGCCTTTTGGTCATTGGTTGACGCGTACGTGCCCGTAGTCACGTAGACCACCAACGCCGTTAAATGATGCCTACCGTAATGATTTATTTGTTTGCACAATGGTCAGTTCGTCAAAACTAAACAACGTCTGATCAGTTCAGTTCAGTTACGTCGCTCTGAACGCGCCTTTAGTTCGCTTAGTACAAAACTTAACGACTGCCGAAGCTGCTGCAGCGCCTGGCTAATTTGGCTCAAAGTTCGAGCGTAGGCCTACGTATATGGTACATATTCTATTTTTATGAACGAGTACGTAGTAAGACTTACTACGTACATACGTAATCCAGCATAGTGCATTACGCAATACGCAGCCTGTATGCGTAGCATACGCTGCATAGGCATTAATAAAATACAAACGGTATAGTTCTTCACGGTAATTGCCTGCTATAGCGAAGGTCCGCCATAGCAAGAAAGTCACGCAACTCTCTTCCAAACGCCCTAAAGACATTTTTAACAAGAAAGTAAAAAAGAAAAGAATGAAAAAAAACAAAAACAAAAAAAAAACGAAAAACGTGAAAAAGGCTGTTTGGGTGACCTGGTAGAAAGTTTGCTCCCTGGAGTTAAGGTGGATGAACGCCGTTTCTTCGTATACGTAGCCAATTATAATTTATTATATAACAAACGCTAAGTAAGCCCAGACTACATAACTGCGCCATGCGAGCGACCACATTTACTTACTCATTTACGTACCTACTTAAACAGGCAGACAGTTAGACAAGACGGTAGGCGAGAAATGACTGTAGAGACGAACTAAGCCCTAAAGAAATAAATAGGCCTAAGCTACCGACTCGACATACAGCATTTACTTTAACTTTTTATAATTAAAAAGTATGGGTTCAAACTTTTTACTACATTAAAATAAAAGTTTAACTAGACTTGTTGAACAGTTAAACTGTTTTCAAAAATTATAAAAGCTGTTTGCAAAGATTAGCCTACGGACTTTATTGTTCTATACGACTGTTAAAAGTTAATAGTAACGTGGTGACTATTTGACCGGCAATCGGTCAAATATCCTCATGGGCGGCGCTCGAAATCTGAAGCTGCTGGAGGCAACGTGGCGGCAAGGGCCAGAGCACAGGAGGGCAATATTTTTTTTCGTGTGTAGGCCAAATCTCGACCTTATTCAGTTATTCTTTAATTTTTTAGCATACGCGTATACGCTCGAACTTTGATTGCGGAAGTCGAGTTTACTAGTCATAAGAGGCTCCAGAGTTAGGTTTAATGATAGAGTTAAGAATAGAGATAAATAGCATCTTTGGCTATGGTGGTCCCTGGCTATGGCGGACCCGAACTTGACCAAAATTTAAACTAGTGCCTTTGGATTAGTGACCAGTCGCCCTCTGATTTGGCTGCTGCTGCTGATGTCTAATGAATGAAACGTCATTCGCGTGAATAGACGTCACAATAACAGAGCGTGCAGGGCACGTCAAGGCAAGAATGGGCCAGGTACATACAATGCACGCAACCGCCCACGCTTCATTTGACGTATCTGTCCCGGCCGGCCGGCAAGCAGCGGCAGCAGCAGTGGTAGCGCCAACTGAAGCATGACGCTGGGTGGTCCGCCCAGCCACTGAGATCGATAAAAACGATTGGTCGCCAGCGGCAGCAGCAACGACTCGAACAGCTAGCAGCGCCGGCCGGCGCACTTGCTGCTGCTGCTGCTGCTGATGACGAGCCGACAATGACATCAGCAGTCTAGTCTAGCCTGACGTCACGTCTGAGTCTGAGTCTATAGCTGCATATAAGCTGACATCATCATCATCAGCAGCAGCAGCAGCAGACGTCGCGTGTCTAGACAAAGACGACGTCGCACCGCAGCAGACACCAACGCCCGCCCTCGCCCTTGCCGCGTCCTACTTGCATCCATACAAAGCCTGCTTGACACCGCTGCACAAAGACGTACTTCCATTCCACAGCCACCACAGCGACCACCTGCAGTCGTCCGAGTCAGGTCACAACGTCGCCTAATTCCGTAAATGTCAGCTCCCGACTCATCCACCTGGCATCTTTTTACGCGTTTCCTTGAACTGAGTTACAAACAGGTGTCCGCTACGCAGTCAGTTCTAAGCCATAGGCTGTAATTTTAATATTCGGAGGTATTTTTGCCTGCATTCTGGTCTTCCATTAGTGACTTGTAAGAATTCACAAATAAGGCCTTTTCTGTTTTCCCCCAAAACATCGCCATCCATGTATCCCAATTGAGCCACATAACTGCGAGTTCCAAGTTCGTTGATGTAAGATTGTATCTGAAATGTTACTCAGCACAGACGTAGTTAATAAAACACACCACTGCGCCGTCGAAGTGATGGCGCACGCAGACAAATCAATGCAAATCCAGACTGCCAGCGATTACTAGTCACCCACAGGGGCACTACAGTCGGCGGGGAGGACGTAACTCCATGCTCCGGCAAGCCTGGGTCGGTGTGTCATGCACTCGCTTCAAAATTGGTCCATTAGGCATTATTATGACGTCAAAAACCAGCGTTAACGCATTTGGTTAAAACTGACGTTTCGTGTTTTATTAGACAGTGTCATTGTACCAGTAACGCCTATCAAAGTTAATTATACGAACTAAAACGACACTTATCACTGAACCGTAAAAATATTTCAGTTCGTGTGGGGCACAGAGCACGGCCGTTGTAATAAATTGGTTCGGCTTGGCCACAACGCATTCTTCACACTCAATCCTGCTTTAGCCCCGATAATTCCGGCAGGACACCCCCTATGTTAACTGCCTATGATCCATCGACGATGGGTTAATTTGAAACAAGTGTGTGCTGACTGCTGACGTATATCGCAATCAGTTAACTCTATACGATAAACGTGACCCGAAGCAAAGAGGCAACGATCGCATCGTTACACAGAGCGCAGAAAAGGTTGCTGCAGAGGCTGCAGACAGCGAATGAGTGAAAGGATGCAGATGCAAAGTGGACTACGGCGGCGCCGGCGGCAGCTCGTATTTCACTCGAGTATCATCGTATTACAAGCACAAATATACAGACGTCACAGAAGACGAGTAGCGCTCGGTCGAACTGGAAATGAAACAGCCGCTCGCTGCGCGTGACAAGTGACGACAAACTGCCTATCATCACTCAACGCTCACCGCAGGTGCATTTCCAGGGCCCGAGAACAAAGCAAACAAATGTGGTCGGTTATGACGGCATATCTGCTAGTAATCAGCCCAAATTGTAGCCTGCGTCTGCAACGCAATGCTTCAGCATACATTGCTGCAAACCGACGTCTCTCACTATACAGTCCAAGTCCTCCGCCTGACTTCCTATCTAATATGGAATAAATTTCATAACTCATGGCAGGCAGTTAAATCTCGATTTTTATCGATCCGTCTGCTGTCTCTGAGTTCTGACGGTAACCGTGCATCTGTTAGCCAATTAGCCCTAAGTTTATATATCAGCAGGATTAGGTCGTCTGGTCTCTCTCATTAATTTCATGCTGCTCCAAAAATCTGGAATGCTATTCCTTCCTGTTAAACGCCATGCGAAAATGTGGCATTTTAACTAAGCCAGACGCGTAGGGCGGCGTAGCACGTGCACAAAAAAGTTCGCAGACCTGCTTCCCGCTAGCGTGGGAGTAAGCTAAATTAATCAACTGCGACTCGGTCGGGGTCACAGTGCAACTAGCCAGTGTGTATAAAATCGATAAACAATGGTCGCTGACTAACGACTTGCTGCAGGTTCAGAGTTCTGACCCCGATCAGACAGCCGCAGTTTCAGCCAGCCTTGTTACTACAACTTTCCATCATCAATCACGAGCCGGCTAAAGAGATGCTTATCAACACTCAGCGGCAGGCTGGTACTCTAAACTGTTTGAGGGACACCCGCTGACTGTGACCCCATGCATCTCAGAGCTCTGCAGTGGGTCGACAGCAGCAGCAGCAACTACACATCTACACATCTACAGCCCTCTAGATTAGAGGGCCGCTCGTTGGACTTTCCATGGCCAACCTTCATTGACTGAAGTGAAAACAATCCGCGGGCTCACCATGAGTGAGTGAGTGAGTAGGGCTTAACGTTCCACCCGACACAATATAGGTCATTTCGGGGAAGGCCTTTTCAGGCAGAATGCACACAAACACAATAATGGAACGGTAAGTTGAAACTTTACAATAAACAGAAAGTTTAACCTTTACAGAAACACAAAACACAAAATTGTAAGAACTCCATTATACGCTTGCATATGTAATTAACATAATTTTAGTTCTAATAATCTTCCCTGTTATCCTGCAGACAGTAATCAATGTGATAATGCTGTCTGTTGGAGGACAGGGGGAAGGACTCACCACGAGCCGGCTAAAGAAAACATCTTCGATCATGCGCACCAACCTGTACTTGACGCAAGACAATACAGAATCGAATATCAACCGCTTGCAACGCGTCATGAATGTTGACAATTTAACGGCGGAAAATTATTTGCGTCAATGGGCCTGTAGGCAATGTTGAATTGATTGTTTCTTTCAATTTTTGTGCGGACAAGAATAATGGTAAAACTTAAGAAGGAATAATTATAATTGACGCTAATGTCAAAGCGCCTATCACACGCACACAGCGTGAGAAATTGTGTACTCGCATTATCAATGTCCACCACGCGGTCATGTGCGGAGCATTCTGACTCTCTGACTGACCTTGCACCCATAACTGTCACAGCCGCCCTCCAGCTAACTCTTCAAAAACGCCGACTGACCGCAGATGGCCCGACCCACCCCTCCATCCACCCGTACCTCTGCCACCCAACCAGTCACCGGTCATCACGCCTCTATACTGATCCAGCCACAGTAGCAGAGTACAGACCTAAACCGTAGCGTTCAGCGCCAGCAGCTGTCCGCAGTCATAAATAATAACCGTACAGGGTTACGCTCATGTCCGCCTTCGCACGCAGTCAGCATTCATTCACACACGACGGTCAACAGCAGTCAGCCGAGCGAGAGCCCAGTGGTGCATTATAGTGATTACACATTTACGGCCGCTACAGACTTGACACTTCCGCATTTGCAACAAAGTTCGTCGCAATTTTTAACACAATGTTAAATAGCCAAGTTGACTGTGCAACTAACCACTGTAAACAGTATGTAATGACCGGCATATAATAATTAGCTACGAGTCTTATTACCGGACCTAGCATTAGCTATTAATTAGCGCATTAGAGGTTAATTTTTTTAGCGTTACGCGTTATAAAAATTCATGTTTTCGTTTTACTTGCTTCCTTATTTACTTACAGCTCCGTCAACGTAAGCCCTCTATCTGACAGAAGCCACTCGTTCTCAGACATAATTATTTCCAGTGCTTTGGCCAAACACAAGGCCCATGACATACTTGCCTAAAACAGACACGACTATACCGTTATAGCCTAGGTTACCGAGTACCGAGTACAGAGTACTGTAACTGTAGCATGAAATAACTCTATCCACTTCAAATCGAAAATGTTAAACAAAAGCGCTAAGTGAATACAGTAAATCTGTTCCCGTATCAGATTTATCAAGTTGGCGATACCGTAAAAGTTTGAAAAACTTTGAATGATTACAGCAGGTGACTAACTGTGCAACAGCTTTGTTGTCAGGCTACAACAAATCGTTACTGAAAAGTACCGGCAGTAGATGAGAAAGTAGCAACGTGACTGACCGAAGGCAGCGGCGGCTGACAGTAAGCTTATCACAGCGAAAGTCGTTAACGCCATCCAGCTAAAGTCGCGCATACTATCTACCCCACAGCGTACAATCAGAGGAGCGCTCGCAGCGATGCGAACTACAAAACACCGCACACACGAGTACGTGGCCTGCTAAACGCGCCGCTAATATAAGAAACAAACAAACGCCTACTAGTTCAGGCGTCTGGAAGTATTTCACGTCAGCTTCCGCAGCAGCCAGCTGCAGCAACTGATGAGCTCAGCATCAGTAGCCTGCCTGCTTGCTCCGCCCGCGGTCGCCCGCCACGCTGCACCGCAACTGTCCAAAACAAAGGATTGGCGACCGTGCTGTGCCGGCCGATTCCCTTCGGTTGTTGTAGCCGTTTAAAATGTTAAATACAAGATATACGATCAGAAAATTGTTGCCTGCGCTTACAAAGTAAAAATAAAGTAGGCCTAGGCATAATTCATCGAACAAGGCAAAGGGATAGATTAAAATTCGAATAAACTATAGAAAGAAAAAAAAACGATGTAAATAGGCCTATGCTCGCAAGTCCTACAGGTTTGAACACTCAAGTAGGAAACTTAATAGCTACAATGTTCATCAATGCATTATAGGCAATAGCATTTCGTACTTCCTTACAGCGATTCTTGCAAAATTAGGCTACATGCTGTTGCGACTGCGCGCATACTTTCATTCGCCAGGTGACGCCACCAGACGGACATTACTGGCAGTCAGCTCGGCTTTCTTGAGGCGTGTAGAAAGCGACAGAACAGAACTGAAGTGAACAAGGGCGTCCACTCCACTGACAGGTTTGCCTCCTGGAAAAAGTTGGGGAAGTAAAAAATAGAAAACTGGAGGAATATTTTTGGCTGGCAAATTGATTAAAACGCATGGTACAAAATGGGACAATTCTGCGTACAACAACTCCGATTCTTATTCTGTTCGCTTCGCTCGCAGATTACTTATTGCCCCCTACTTTCAGGGCCGTATATATTTAAGGGGGGAAGGTGGGTTAGCGGGTTTAACCCCCCTTCCGGAATTTTTAATTTATATGTCTCTTTTTTAAATTTGTTGCGCCGCATTTGTTTGCCTTTATTATTTAAACTGCATGCACTAAATTTGATCAGTTGTTTCTAAGGAAAATAATTAAACTTGTTCCTACTAGATGTCATATTTTAAGGCTAAAATGCACCAAATTCGATCTCGGCTTGGGCTTTGCCTAGATTTCGCTGGGGGAGCTCACAGCACTCCCCCAGACCCTTTACCTCGATTTGAGGGGTCCTACTTCCAAGGGAAGAAAAAGAAAGGGAAGGAGGAAAGAGGAAAGGAGAGGAAAGGTAAAATGCAGGAGGAAAAGGAAAAAGAAAAAGATAAAAAAAGGGGAAAGAAAAGGGAAGGTCAACCCCCTGAGCAAAGATTCTGGCTACGGTGTTGCCTACTTTTAAAGTTGTGCCACGCCACCCTTGTTTGCCTATACTGTTAAAACTGTACCAAATTTGGTAACTTAATTATGTGAAAAATAATTAAATTTGTTGCTACCAGATGTCATATTTTAGAAGTTAAAATCCAACAAATTTGATTTCCGTTGGGGCTCCGCCCCAGACCCCACTGCCGGAGCTTACTGCGCCCCCAGACACTCTAGCTGCATTCAAGTGGTCCTACTTCTAAGGGAGGGAGAGAGGAAAGAAGAAAAGGGTAGCGGAAAGTACAGAAAAGAAGAAAGGGGGGAAAGGAGACGGAAGAGTAGAGAAAACTGGAGAGGACAGGACGGGGAGCGGAATGGAAGGATGAAAAGAAAGAAGAAAGGAGAAGCATGGTTCCCACGGTCAGGGGAAGTCAGGGAATTTTACGTCAGGGAATTAAAAAGTACCAGGGTGCAAAAGTTAACAAAGATGCCAAAAATGTGCACTGTTGTACACAGACTGCGTACAATAGTTCAAAATTTTTCCTGCTCTCTTCACTCATAGATTATTTGTACCTCCGCTTTTAAATATGTTCCACCGCTCTTGTTTTTAGTGTGATTGCAAGCGATTGAAACCGACATTGGTATTTCGCGTGAACAAATTAGTCAGGCAAAACGATTTATTTTGTTTTGGAAAAGTCAGAGAAAATGAATTCAGCAGAGTAGTAGGAACCATGGGGAGGGCATCCGAGTTGGGGGGAAGGTTGCCTCCTGATGCTGAGAGGGATGGACGCCCCTGGAAATGAATTGAAAATGCCATTTCAGTTGCGTTGCAAGAACTGTACAAAGCGAACTAACTGGCAGTTCAGTCCAGTTCAGTTCGTTCCATTTCGATCTTTCTGCCCATTGCATGTCTTAACGCGACGCTCAATTTTTACGCGCGACAGCAGAATGCTTCGTGCATCTTAGCCATCGTCGAGGTGTCCGTCCGTCCGTCTGTCATACTGCGGTATTATATCAAAACAGTGCAAGTTAAGATCTTCACCGTGGCTGCCCCAAGAACTCTAGTTTATCGTAACGAAATTTCGTGCTCCTGGGTGAAGGGGTTCCCCTTGAGCGAGAGTGTGAAACAGAGGTACCCCTTGAAAAAGTTTTTGTTTTACCGCTATTGGCTCGTGTAGTATGAAAACAGTTACAGATAGCATGGTGAGCTTTTAGCTGTATCAACATTGATGACCTTGAACGACCTTAAACCCTCAATTAAAATGAGAGGTTTTAGTGAATTTTTCACGATTTTGGACTGCGACACCCATTTTAAGAGTAAAATAGACTAGGTGAATTGCTCCTAAATGGCTATAGAGATAAACCAAAACGACCTGCATGTAAAATTTTGGGCACTAAACATTCCAACCCTTTAAGTTCAAAAAGGCCTGCGCACGAGCTAGGGCGTCAGAGAGGGGTACTACCTTTGAAAGTGGTTATTTTACTGCTATTGACTCGTCTAGCGTAAAAAAAATTGTTGCAAATAGGCACAAACATGTTGCTTATCATAACAAGCACCAGTAACAAGCTTTTTAGTAGTGTCAACATCGATGACCTTGAATGACCTTAAATAGCCAAATCAGTAAGTTTTGATGTTTTTTTTAAAATTTTAAATGTATTTTTTTAATTTTTGGCTGCGGCGCGCATTTTAAAAGTAAACTGCGCCGAAATTACTAGAAATATACCCGGACAACCTGCATATGAATTTTTTTTTAGCATTAAACGTATTATTTTATTGCAAGCTGTAGACACGGACCGATGCTGTCGCGCGTCACGTGAGCTTTGCTCGAATTACTTGTCCAGAGTGACGGCCATCGCGTGCAAAAATCCGACGAGGGCCTGACTGGCGAGTTTCTGAAAAAAGTGCAGATCTATATAAAAATTTTGCGCATATTTCATCCACTAGTTTAGAAACCACCTTTATGTTCACGATAACTTTGGCAAATGTGGTAGGCTTAATAATAAATGCAGAAGAAAAAGAAGTAATTGTTATTTGATCAAATCAAATAAATCAAACACTATGAGAGTTTTCACACACGCGCAATGCAGGGCTTAGTCCTCATGTTTCATAATAATACGTCAATGCGTCTGATGTTTGATCACGCGTCGTCGCCATGTAGGCCTGCCGACTGTTAACGGCATCGACAAAAATCATTATCAAAACACATAATCCGAGAGCGCCAGTCCAAGGTCACGAGACTAGGTCCATAGCGGCCGTGGCCAGCAGATCGGTCATTGTCGGGCGCCGAATGGAGCCCATGCGTCTTACGTCGGCCGGACACAATTGCCATGGTAACGCTGAGCCTGCCGCAGCAGCAGCTGTCATAAATGTTGCATCGGCATTACATGAGTCAGTCTTGTGAGTGCGTGCACCCGTCTCGGCACCCCACGCCAGCAACTACGCAAGCAGTACGGATGCATATTGCATTGTAGGCCTGAATATGTGTTCTAGCGGCCGCAGGATTATTTTAAGGGAAATGCAAACCAGGAGGCCATAGCTTCAGCCTGCGTCTGTTGTGTTTATGTGTGAAAACTGCATGTGAATAATCAAAAATCCACATTGTATAGGCTTAGTACAGAAACTGTCGGCGTCTTTGTGAGTTTATCTATAGTATTATTAAATACGATTTTAAGTGGCAACTGAACACGTTCGTGTAAAAATTATAAATAAAGAAAATAACAGTATCGCTTAGTGTTTAGCAAATCTAAAGAATTCCACTCCAACTGCACTCCTGCACTCTCTGAACCGTCGCTCGTGTAGGTGTACGGGTACCAGTGTTGATAGCAAAGCTGTAAAAATTCTGAACTCAAAATAATTATCCTTACCATCCCGGCAATAATGCTAAAACAGTTCGGGCCAATTTGTAAGGTATATCCATTTACTCAGTGGACAGTTTCAGACGCGGTTCGATTCATTACAGTAGACCTATAGACCTACACAACATACTGCTATGCACTGCACGGCTCGTTGTGCGCTTGCTTTGTAGCGGATGTCGTTCGTCTCGTGATTATATTATTGACAGAACCACGAAACCAGCTTTGAGTCTAAGATGGCCTTTGTCCGTCTGCGAGCCAGTGTTCGGACACACAGCCTGCAGACATCCATCATGTACCCCAAGGGTCCACCCCGCCTCAACACATCCGGACGTCGCAGCAGCAGCAGCATGGAGCCGATGCAGTGGTGGTCGTGTCGCTTTGTCTGACCCGGACTGACGTCATTCCGAGAAGGTCACGGGCGAGCGAGCAAGCGCTCGCTGCATGGCTGCATCGCAGGCCGGTCAGACTGCATGGCGTGTGCTTGAGGGACAGCGACTGACGTTGCTGCTGCTGCCGGGCAGTCACTACTAGCTACTGGCAGGGCGTCAGTGCAGGCGACGACGTCCAAGACTATATAGCGCCTACCAGTCCGCTTGCCTTCCGCTGTCGTCGCGCGCTCGTGTAATCAATTCCCGGGTTTTAATTGCGCCCGGAATGGATCGACACTGGCAGTGAGTGGCGGAGCGCGCCAAACGTCAGTGTCGATGCCAGCGTAATCCGCAGGCATCCAACGGATACCAGGTATGCAGATGTCGACTGAAGTATGCATTGCTACATCTTGCATAGTATCAACATAAACTTCTGTTAGTTCCAGCATTTGGGCTCATACAGTGACGGTAGATAGAGTGAGACTTTTTGGACTGTCTGTGCATGGACACATTCTTCGGCGGGTTGAAGGAGTATGCATTAGTATGTGAGATCCGTTGAACTTCGTCCTCCGGGAGATGAAAAACTGAGAAACGTGATTAAACTTGAAAAAAACCGCATCTGAAAATTTACTCAAATTCGACTTCAGAAGAAGACGCAAAATGAAAAGCTGTGGCAGGGGCGTCATTTAGGGGGCCTGGGGGGTCTACGGACCCCCCAAGGATTTATGATTTCAGTTTTTTCTTTGCAAATTGTACCATTGATTAAACGTGAAACAGCTAAAATGTCAACTGCGTATGATGGTGTTCACATTATTACATTTTGTTCTTTTTTGCTGTGTTACAGTAGTTTTCTTATGAGACATAGGACATGTGT
>Ga0209367_1000578_pt1 | contig 38085 bp, 25 predicted proteins | sample WorMetLIZISLAND2_FD_187412 | JGI IMG/M metagenome (GOLD analysis project Ga0209367, IMG submission 187412) | Marine gutless worms symbiont microbial communities from Max Planck institute for Marine Microbiology, Germany - Olavius geniculatus... ...
ATCCCCTGCTCTCCTTTTTTTTTCACTTTATTTTTCTTGTTTTTTTCTCCCATTTTTTCGCCTTTACTTCGTTTTTACTTTTGTTTTTTACACACGACAGCAGCGCATCGTAGCCATCGCAACTTTATCTGTCCATCCATCTGCCTGTCACACAGGTTAATCCGTCAAAAATGGTGGAAGCTAGGATCACAAAATCTTTACTGTCTGCTGCCTGAAAGACCTTAGTTTCAGGATCCGTGAAGATTTTTTGTTAACTCGAAAGGGGTCACCTCGAACTGAAGCACTAAATGAGAGGGGGTAGGGAAAATTTGCGATTTTTAGCCAATAAGTTGCTGTATCTCAGAAACGGTGCAAGATAGGGCAAAGGTTACTATTAATCACTAATAGGAAGTCGCATATGTGCTTTCAATTTACACCAAAAGCAATGACTGGATGATGTTGAACACCAGAACAGAAGTTTATTGTGTTTTTGTGCAATTTCAGGCTGCGACACACATTTTGAGAACGAATTACGCTAAAAGTACTAGAGGTAGACCAAGACAGCCTGCAGTATGAAATTTTTAGCACTAAACGTAGGTAGTTTCCATTAGTTTAAATGTTGTCCTTCTGCATTCAAGGAGTTCTCTGTACGGGAGCCACAAACTCTGGTACCTCTTAAAAATGCGCACTTTTGGCCACTGAAACGGTAGCTGATGCGTGAGACTGGTTACGCCCTCTAGCGACTGTCGATGCAACACTATAGATACTAGCCTTCATAATCATCAGCGTTTCGAATGTTGATTGCTAGAATCACTGAGCTTTTATTGGTTCGCAATGGGCCTTCATACGTCACTTCTGTCACATGTTCTCTTTACTTTACCCAGGCTTTTTTGTGTTTTGCCCCTTCCCATCTTTTGCCTCAAAATCTAGCTAGGAGCTTTGCGAAGCGCTTTATAAGCTCCCCCAGAGGGGTTCGAAGCATTGTTAGCTTTGAAATTGTGTTCAGTGCAAACAATTCTTTGTCTCTTTGAGGTAACGCAAAAAGATAAAAATGCGTGAGATAAAACTTAATCAGGCGGAAAAGCGTGAGTTGACTGACAGTGCATAAGACTCACGTGAGATACGTGAGACTTGACAGGGCTGCTTTTGGCTTTTGGACATTCAATGAATACCGCAAATTTGCTGTCTTTTCTAAGATTTGTAAGCTTAAAAAAATCAGATTTTGCGGTTGTTTTGCAAAAAACAGGTTAATAGGTGGCAGTTTGTTACAGTTTACTGTGAATTAATGAAAAGTAATAAAAGCATTATGCAGAAATAACATAGGTTTCACAAAGTATCTTTTTCATTGGCAGGGTGTCTAGATTTTAATAGGGGGTGAACACCCCTCTACAGGGGGCTGGATATTTCCCTGTCGCAGCCTAACCAGAAGATATTGTTGTCACATGACTTAGGCTGTCACGAGGATTTGCATATTCATTTCAGGCTGTCGTCTGCGCACTGTAGTCACATGACCACAGTTAACATCATTCAAGTAGCCATATGATAAACTGAAATAATATAAAACCTGTACGATGTTGAGCAAAAATATGTGTATAGGCCGAATATATGAGAATCAAAAATTTCTATGAACTGATACATATTCGTCTAGTCACATGATGACGGTATTGTGAGCGTTGCCCAGCAGTGCAGCTGCTGGTCTAGCAATGAATATTGCTAATAACTGTAAGTCATGGGTGTAGTTTGTAGTTTGTCGTCTATCAAGTAAGCCACTTTGTGACGTAGATCAGGTCTATTCTTACGCAAACTAAGTCATATCAGGCTGCAATTTTGGGTCAACATTTTTTTCTGCATTTGGTTGCATTAAGGTGGTATATTACAGATTTACAATGCCAGAATGTCCTTATTGGCCGTCTGTTCAGATTTCGGTTGCTTTCTGATTCTGGATGCTGGGTTTTTGAATATGCATGCAGCTCCAGACACTTTTGATTGACAGCTTCACATGGACAGTTGGTTGAGGGAAGGGTATAGATCTGTAACAGTGGACTGTTGTAAAAATCGCAAATCATTGCAAGAATTTCTTAACTTTGTGCGCATTGAGCAACCTTTAAATGTGATTTGTTCAAATATTGTAAAAATACGATGACTTACTGACATGCCAGGTAACCAAAAAAATAAAAAGGTCATTTTTGATAGGCACCTTAGGGAAGAAGGCCCAAAGAACAATTGTTAGATTCGTTGCATTGTGTATTGACCACGTGTAAGTCTGTACGACGTGATGTTGATGCTGTTGTTGATGTGTTGACAGTTGCTGCAGTACGCCAGGACAACACTGCTGTTCTCTGACCGATGTGTTAATGTCAACATTGTTAGCTGGAACAGACTTATTCTCCTCCATGGTGCGTTCAATTCACACACACATGCAGACATTTTCTTTCCGTCCGACCATCTGTTCTTCTGCCTGTCTGTTGGATCGCAATTGTTAGACATAAGCAACTCTTATTGTGAGACATTGTCTGTGTCTTTGCGTCTCTCTGCTGTCTCTCCACAGGTCAGATATTGTTAGCAGCTGATCCTAGCAGTCACAGGTGGCTTCGCTAGACCTGGCAGCCGAAGCCACAAAATGTTCGAGCCGAGCCGCATTTTTTCGAGCTGCCGCCACAAATTATCTGAGCTGAGTCGCTCGAGCCACAAAATTTTTCACATTGTATATTTAAACTGTCCGTAATATTCATCTATCCGTCTTCAAGTTGTAAGATTCGTCGCTCTGGAATCTGGATGCGTTGCAAGAGCATCTGCACCTGCATTCTACCCGTTAGGCCTATTTGTGAGCATTTTGCTGCTGTTGGGCGGACATTTTGGTGGAATCGCATTCGACTACCTGGCAACCGTAACAGTGTGAGCAAATGAGCAAGCGACACCATCGTCATCAGTGTGTCTGGGACTTGCAAGCAAGAAGCTACGACTGCTGGAAAAGCTGGAGTCTGATGACGGCGATGGAGATGGTTCCACGAACAGTAGCGGGGACGATGACACTAGTACATTTCGCATCATGCAAAAAGTGGCAGCTTACTTAGGCCCAACAGTGCTCATGGAAGACAAAAAGATGTCAGCTATGCTGTGCTGGGGACATCACGCCAACACATATCCGAATCTAAGCAGTATTGCGAAAGTTTATTTAACATTCAGCGCGTCTTCCGTACTGGTCGAGAGCATGTTCTCTGTTGCAGGCCTTGTCAAGAATTCGCGACGCTCAGCAATTTCGCCGCACCATCTGAATCGTGTATGCTTTGTGCATGACAACTTTGCAGAATTTTTTTCCGATTAAATAACAATAGTCATGCTAGTTGTCATGCACGAAAGCAGACACGGTGACGACTTACGATCTGACGATTTTACCAACCATGCCATCAGATGGTGTGGCATGATTGATGAGCGTTGCATAGGCCTGTAGGCCTATGAAACTTTGTGTTTAAGTTCAGTAACAGTATGAGATCACTGATTTAACAGTTAGGCTGGCTGATCTAATTAGTAGCATGGTTTTTGTCTTAGCGGTTAATATAGCCTAAAGCCTAACGTCAGAAATTTAACGATTTGCGATGATAACTAGGAAAGTCTGCTAGATAAAATACTGGTATTGCACTGCTGAGCTTGTGAATGTCATAAAATTATTTCATTTTTTTACAGTAGCATTCAGCGGTGAAGCTTGCCTGTTTGGAAATAGCAAAATTGCAAATCTGCTATCGGGTTAGACCTACACGTTATCCACACCACTTCTGTTTGGGAACGGGGTTACTGGCGTAGTTATCATGCTTCAAAGTACGAGCCGGCTAGCTAGCCGCAGAATTTACAAGCCGAGCCGCAAAAGTTTGAGCGAGCGACTGCTAGGTCTAGGGCCTAGGCTTCGCCTGCTGGCTTGTTATTCTGTCTCTATGCATTCATCTGTCTCTCAAATTCATTTTGTTTCATGATGCTTTCAGTTAGTACATTTCTCTTTCCGTCCATCTGTTTGTGTTTGTCCATTTCACTGGTTAGTTACTGTGCTTGAATCTTTGTATGTTTAGGTCCACTAATTACTGGCAAGACGTCTGATAGTCGTTGCAAGTGACCGTAGTCGCTATGAGTGTGTAGTGTGTATTTTAGTATGCATAGGTCCATCTGATAGTCATGCTGAGTGTATATGTGCAATGTGTAGGTCCGCCAGGTACTGGTAAGACGTCTCTGTGTAAAGCTCTTGCTCAGAAGCTGTCAATCGTGCTGCAGCATCGCTACAAGTACACGCAACTTGTTGAGATCAACAGTCATAGCCTCTTCTCAAAGTGGTTCTCCGAGGTGCCACACCGCGCATTTGTTTAGACTGTCTCCTTGTCTCGCGTGAACTGGATGTGTCTAAAAATTGAACCCCGGTCGGACTGATTAATTTCGTGGAAACCTGGACGTGAAGATGTTGCAGTAATTGGCAGCTGTTGGGGAAAGTTAGAGAATTGTCATTTTTAGCAAAAGAAAGGGAAATATCATGCAAAAAGTTGTGCTAAGGATAGCCATTTATTTTTAACATTACGTTTGGGGCAATATTAATAATTAGTAGCATTGTACTTAGGCTAGCAGCACTGAGCATTAGTGTATTTCAGATTGTGCATCTTTGTTGCATTGCATTTTGCTGTTATATCATTGTGTTGCTATTGTTTTTTTCTGTACTCTTGATGTGTATGACATTGGTAACCATAACCTGGAGAACACTGCTGCAAATTTTCATTGTAATTTTGTAGTGCTGAAGAGTGGTGGTTAGTAGCTTGGCAGAAACTGACCTCGTGTAGTGTTTCTTCTTTGTTATAACTACCACCATCCGTGTGTTCAAATGCTCAATTTCTACCAAGGTACAAATGATATCCAAAATTTCAGGCACAAATCATGACTGTCAATAATTGTATTGTAGCTGTGTATGTGTTCTGTGCTTTAGAGCGGTAAACTTGTGATGAGGATGTTTGCTAAGATTCAAGAATATCTCTCAAACCCTGAAGTGCTCGTTGTCATTCTCATTGATGAGGTGAACACAGTAGTGAACCTAATCAGTCAAATGGTAAACTAGCAGCTTAGCTGTCACTCAGTTTACATTACGGATAGTGGAATTATGCATGCGTAATCTTCTAATTGAATGCAAAGTTAAACATTGAAGTTTGTGCAACATCTCTTCGGGAATATGGATTATGCATGCAGTTTTTTTGGGGGGGGGATTTGTGCTCAATTCATGTAAACAATTTTTTACTATTACCTGTTAATTTGACATTAAGAGTGGAAACTGCTAACTAATTTTTTTAGTTGTCAAGATTATAATTCTGCGTTTGTGCAGAAGAGCTAACGTGAACACCAACAACCAGTTAATCGATCAGTTGGTTGAGTGATTAAATGAGTTCTTGATCAATTGAATGATTTTGTAAGGTTCTTAAAGTCATGCATCTTATTTCCACATTATGGTCAACAATAAGTAAGTAATGCAGAGGACAATTTAGGCAAAAAAGCCGAACTTTCTCACAGTTTGGAGTTACTACGTAACAAATGGTGCCATATTGGCGGTACCGCCAAATTCTATCGAAGAAAAATGTGAACTACGCATTTTAAATTTAGGATGTTCACAGTTGGTTTAATTACGTGAAATGTTGCCAGTTCTGTGCAAGATTATGGGTGTGTATAATTGTATAACTTCGCAGTCCTTAGCTTACGCTGTCTGTGTGCCGGCTGTAGGCGGAGAGTTTGTCAGCATTGTGATATGATATGTAAATTTAACGTTTACTTACTTATTTATTTATTTATCTACATGCATAACTGTGTATCTCGACAATTACTTTAGTTTACACTTAGTTTACTTACTTTATCTGCTGGTCATAGGTGGAGAGTCTGTCAGCCTCACGTCAGTCGGTGTCAGCCAATGAGCCTCTGGACTCAATCCGTGTCGTCAATGCTTTGCTTACTCAGCTTGACACCATCAAAAAGTCTGTACTCGTAGTATGATATGTGTTTGCATACAGAATGACTGTCCTTGCGTAGCTGCAGCATTTCTGTCTGTTTCTGGCCTTGTCTGGAAAACATGTAATTTGTATGTCAGAAATTTGACAGCTGAATTCGTCACCTGTTTGCGAGAAGTCAGCGAATTGACCAAGTTTTGGAGAATTGTCGGGAGAAACATTTTTTTGTGATTTATACTGTTTATCGTTTGTTTCGTGTTTGAAATGTATTTAACGTACTGCTTAATGTTTTAAATTCATGTTGCCACCAACTAGACCTGGCAGTTGCTCGCTGAACCTTTTGTGGCTCGGTTTGTAAATTTTGCAGTTCGCTAGTCGGCCCGAGCCACAAGATGCTAGTTTTTGACTTTGAAACATGACCTAGTATTATAGTAGTATATGCCAGTAACCCACAATTCGCCCCTATCACGTTCTCAAATATAAATGGTGTGTATGCTGTAATTATTGTCCTTTAGCAGGCATGCACATTTACTATTCTGGTATTTAAGCTTAACAGTTGAATCAACTCTAGGAAAGCAGAAATTTCATGACATTAACCAGTTCAACAGCGGTCTTTGACTTAAACCTACCAGTACTTTCATAGTAGAGTTTCCTAGTTATCATCGTTTTTATAGTATTATTGCTTAGCCTACTTTAAATTTAGTGCTGGCACCCAAACTGTGCTACTAGTTAGCTTTTATAATTGTTAGAGCAGTGATCTAGCTTTGTTATCGTAGCCCTTGTTATCATAGTATCATAGCCCTCTATCAGGCATCAAATGCACATTTGCACCACATTGTCTGATATGCTACGTTTGGGGATATTGTCAGATCGTGAATCGTGTACAGGCCTATGATGCCTATGTTTAATTCTTGCATGACAACTACAAATTCTTCATGTACAGGTGTGGATGTGCTTGCGATGCATTTAGAGTGAAACGTCTTACAACTTACAACTTCGATGAAAACACAAATAGAAGCCTATTGCGGAAGGTTGAAAGATGAATGGAAAAATTTAGCGGGTCGGCTCAAATATTTTGTAGCTTTGGTTGAAAAAATTATGGATCAGCTCGGCTCAGATATTTTGCAGCTCAGCTTTTGCAGCAAGGCTTCGGTTGTTAGGTCTACTGTCAACCATCCATCAATGACTAACGACTGACCTGTTTACTGGTAGTTGATCACGTCAAACATCATCGATGTGATTTGTTCATCGTTTAGTTAACTGGTGGATTGATTAATTGGGTCGATTGATTTAATAAGTGATTGACTGGCTGATGCTGTAGATATTCGAATGTGCTAATACTGACTACATCGAACATCACTGGAGTGATTGATGTGGCATTCCTCGACCGCGCTGATGTACGCCAGTACATTCCCTTGCCATCCGCTGGAGCTGTTTATCAGATACTTTACTCATGCATACAGGAACTCGTTCGGGTAACGCGTCACTGTATACACATCATAACATTGCTGTGACGGTCTTTTATGGTACTGAACGTGATGACAGGGTGACCAGTTGTCCAGAACATCTGGAAACATTAGAGAGCTTGACCTACCCCTAACTTTCAATTCAAGAAGTCAGAGAAATTGACCAGAATAGTTGCAATTGTCAGGGAAGTTTTTATCAGGGAAAACAGTTTCATTTGCTTTTGTTCGTTACCAAGTGAAGATATTTTGCTTGTTTTTTAACAACTACGAAGACAAAGCATACTGGCCGCAAAAGATAGGTTACGGGTAATGGATTGCACAATTGCACTCTACACAATAGAAGAACCAATGAGGGCGTATTTTAACTTTGCTTTTAATACATGTACTAATTTTAACCACGTATGGCACTGAATGGCCTATTTTGTGCTGATGTGTCGTTAAGAAACTACTCACTCACTCATGAGGGCGGGGGGCGAACGAGTGAGGAACAATGGGTTAGTCAACCAGGGGGATAACCGGCCAGGCACATAGGGCAAACGAGCCAGGGGGCGAAATGGCAAAGAGTGAAAAGCCACGATTTTTCACATGGACATGTTTCTTGTAGATGTACAGTCTGTGTGTCCTATGCGTACGTGCATGGAGGATTGGTCTCTGTGTGTGTAGACAAACATAGTAGTGGCTAATGATCTGCTGCTAGATCATCAGGCTCTGCAGTTGTGTTCACACGTCGATCAACACAGTCGAGTGCTGGCCTTGAGCCAGCGACTACAGAAGATTTCACAGTCTGTTACTTACTACCTAGCTCCGTCAGTCTGTCTCTGTCAGTTTACATTTTTGCAGATTTCGAGATTCGGAATTTGAAATTCTGAATCATTAGCAGAATTATGGTTGTTTAAAGTATTGGCAAACGCCAGGCCCATATCAAAAACTTTAAATCATTAAAGCGTCATCCCAGGCATTTTTTTCAGAAAACATCGGCGCTGACTAATCTTTTATCGGTAGATTTGTGACAGCTGTTAGCTGAATAAATGAAGTTACTGACCATAAAGCATGCATTTTGGGGTAGTTACCACTGTTAGTTTTGAAATGAAATTGAAGGCTGGTTGTTAGTTTTTGTTAAGTTGAAAAAAAGTCACAAAATTTCAATTTTCGAGCTGCGGTTATGAGAACAAGTTTTCATAACATTGTTTGCTAATATGCTAATCAAAAACTGGAATGAAAATCAACCATAGTTTACTTATAAAAAAATTAATATTGCAACAGAGATGATGGTAAGTAATAAATACATTAGAATATCAGCAAGTGATGCAGAACGGCAAAACAAGCATCTGGTAGTTTCGTATGCTTCTAGTAGTTACTATACTACATACACTGTGAGGCATAAAACACACCAAATCTTATCGATTGTAACTTGAAGATGGATGGTCAGATTTTAATAATTTTTAGTGTATTATTCCAGACACAATTGGCTGTCAAATGACCATTTATGTTCCCGCCTCATCGAACGTCTGTTTCTGCACTACCTGAGGAAAGCAGAAGAAGCAAAATATTGCATTTTTATTTAATGCAATATCATTATTTGATTCAAATAATGCACATTTGGAACATTTTGTCCAAATTTCTAGCACCTTGGTAGTTAGTTTATCCAATCGTACAGTTGTGCAACTGCTGACAGTAAATATTTGAAATGTTGATCATTTGTATAAGCAGAGGCAGGTAGATGCAGTCTCTATGCATTGTTAGCAGTGTTGATAATGTTCTGCTTCAGACTTCAACCAGTCACTTCTTGAGTTCATTGGTATTCCTAAACAGCGTCCCATAAACTTGCTGCTGCATAATGCTGCAAATACTGTCAAATGGACTGTGGTTACGTATCTGTAATCATTAAATTTACTGATGTTTTTCTTTCTTTTTTTCTCATGTTGCACTTGTTCTGTTTCCCCAGGTAATGCGGCAACAGACGTTAGGTGAGCTGGGAATATGAACAGCCATTTGATGGCCAGTTTGAAATGTTTGTACCAAAAACTAATAAAATTTCATTATCCTTCTCCAAGTTACTATCAGTAATGTCACGGATGGTGTTTGGCGTTTTTGGTTCATTTCAACACCGATTTCATGTGTTTTGATTTCACCAGGTAGTGCAGAAGTGTATGTTGTGTGAGTTGGAAACTTGAATAATCGTTTGATGACAAGTTGTATCAGGAATAGTTGTACCAGAAATTATTAATGTCCGATAATCCGCCTTCAAGTTACGATGGATAAATTTTGGTGTGTTTTTTATGCCTCACAGCATAGTTCAGTGATGTTGTGTCTCTGTTATGTAGGGAGGCAGTTGGACTGAGCGGACGATCACTGCGTAAACTGCCCTTTGTTGCACATGCTCTCCATGTCCAGGTCTGTCTGACTTTCTGCGGATTTTCTTGCATTGTGCATACAGCACTTCTCTGTCTGGAACAAGGAATTTGAGCTAATGCTCATGAGACGCGCGAAAGCCTATAGCAGTTCCTGTTCAGTAGTTTGGCTGAAAATTGGCGTGTTCACGCTAAGTTAATATTCAAATATCAAATTCTCTATCTGTATCGCATAACGACTTAGTTGCATGGCGCCACGTAGTGAATGATATAGACTTGTGTCACAGCCCGAAGTCGCCAAAAAAATCCATAAAAACCTCTATTTTTGCGTTCAAGGTCATCCAAGGTCATTGAATTCGGTGGCAATCGAGAGCCAGTGTACGACTTCCTATTAGTGATTAATAATAACCTAGGCCCTATCTTGCACCGTTATTGAGATACAGCAACTTATTGGCTCAAAAATCGCAATTTTTCCCCATCCCCTCTCATTTAGCACCCTCATTCGGGGTGACCCCCTTCGAATTTATGGAGAAGCTTTACCTATCCTAAAACTAGAGTCTTATGGGCAGCCGATGGTGAAGATTTGGTGATTCTAGCTTGCACCGTTTTTGACTGATCCACCCATGTGACGGACAGACGGAATTGGGGATGGCTAAGATGCACTAAATCAGTTGCTGCTTTTGCGTGTAAAAACTGGGGAATTTCACAGTGGTGTGGGAAAAAGTCATGGAGCCATGCATTTAAACACTGACATGTGCTAATGAGGCCTATTAACATTATCGACATTTTCTTTGCATTGTGCTCATACCAGCGATTAGTGCATTCGAGTACCCAGTGGTCAGAGAACATAATATGATGTGGGCTGAATGCCTTTATTTTCGTGTAAATATTATCAGTGAAATAATATGTGTGGCTAGTTAGACATTTACTGGTAACATATTGTTTGTTGACAAAAGAATGTGAAACCTGAGAATCTACAAAGTGCAGACGATTGGTGTGGAACTTTGAGACCAAGCACAACTGGACAATTGCATTATGTCGTTGAAGAGATGTGGTTTTGATACTGCAATATGAGAATGTAACAATGCAGTAAAAAATATTTATCAAATATGCAGGTTTTTGAACTGTTGCAGTTTGTACATTATATACCATAAAACTTTGAATAGAAGCCACATTTTGAATAAACACCAGGCCTTGGATTCGAGCCAGAAGTCACGGTAACTTGTTCTAATAGAGGCCTGGTCTTGATAGGATAGGTAAAGCTTCTCCATAAATTCGAAGGGGGTCACCCCGAATGAGGGTGCTAAATGAGAGGGGATGGGGAAAAATTGTGATTTTTGAGCCAATAAGTTGCTGTATCTCAATAACGGTGCAAGATAGGGCCTAGGTTATTATTAGTCACTAATAGGAAGTCATACACTGGCTAAAACCTAGGTTTCTGGTTTTTTAAGAAACCTAAAAAACTCAGAAGTCCAAATTTTAGGTTTTCTTATTCGTTGTGAAATTTATTAACTATTTCATTCATACTTTAATCATGGTTTTTGAGTTATGACGTTAATCACAGCTAAGACGCTCAATCGTAAGAGGGTGTTTATCATGTTTTTCCTGGGTCGTAATTATGCGCGATAGCAGAATGCTTCGTGCGTCTTAGCCATGTCCTGAGCGTCCGTCTTTCTCTTCGTCTGTCCGTCCGTCACACTCGTGATCTGTATCAAAACCATGCAAGCTAGGATCAAAAAATCTTTACTTTGAGCTGCCCCAAGGACTCTAGTTTATCGTGACAAAATTTTGTGCCCTGGGTGAAGAGGTTCCCCTCAAATGAGGGTGTCAGAGTGATACCCCCTAAAAAGATGTTATTTTGCCGTTATTGGCTTGTATAGTATGAAAACGGTTGCAGATAGGTACGGACATGTTGCTTATCATAACAATCACTGGTGACGGGCTTTATAGACTTATTAACATCGATGACCTTGAACCCCCAAAAAAGGGTTTTTAGTGAATTTTTTGCAATTTTTGGATCCAGCACACATTTCTACACTGAATTGCAATGAAATGGCTGGAGATAGACCAAGACAACCTGCGTATGGAATTTTCAGCACTCAACATAGATTTCAGCAGTCCAAGTCCCGATCCCCTAGATTCAAGGAGGCTGGCGCAGGCAGGCATCAAAGATGGCTATCCCCCTAAAAAGTGGTTATTTTACCGCTTTTGGCTCGTGTAACATAAAAACGGTTGCCGATAGGTACAGACATGCTGCTTATCATAACTGGTAACGGGCTTTTTAGATTTATCAACATCAGTGACTTTGAACAACCTTGAATCTCCCATAAGGGGTTTTTAGTGAATTTTTCACAATTTTTGGATGCAACGCACATTTCAGCACTGAATTGCGACGAAATGGCTGGAGATAGACCAAGACAACCTGCATATGAAATTTTTAGCATTCAACGTAGATTTTAGCAGTTCAAGTCCCGACCCCCTAGGTTCAAGGAGGCCGGCGCAGGCGGGCGTCAAACACAGCTACCCCCTTAAAAAATGGTTGTTTTACTGCAATTATCTCGTGTAGCGTGAAAACAGTTGCAGATAGGCACAGACATGCTGCTTATCGTAGCAAGCAATAGTGAGAAGCTTTTTATTGGTGTCAACGTTGATGACCTTGAGCCCCAAAATAGAGGGTTTTAGTGAATTTTTTTTGCAATTTCCGGCTGTGTCACACATTTTACGACTGAATTGCACCAAAATGGCTGGAGATGGATTTGGATAACCTGCGTATGACATTTTTAGCATAGAAAGTACATTTTTAAGAATCTAAGTTTTGATCTCTTAAATTTAAGGAGTCTTCCATATGGAGGCTTCAAATTTAAGTACTCTTTCAAGATGCATTAATGTCTTATTGCTGTACATTGATTGCTAAAGTGGCAGGATCGCTGCTATTGCGCGTCTCACGAGCTTTGCTCAAATTACTCGTTTTGCATATGGTGTTGATTGGACAGTAAACCAAAAAAACTCTTAAAACCTTTAAAAAAACTTTTTAAAAACCTAAAGCCTAAATAGTTTCTTTTAAAAAACCTAGGTTTATTCCAGCTCTGATACTGGTATGTGTGATGCAACAGTATCTGATTTTTTTCCGAAAATTCAGTAAAGTATTAGGAGGCTTCGGGGTTCAGGGTAACTTGTACTAACAGAAGCCGGGTGCTTTTGTTCGATATTTTGCAGTGTGTAAGTCTGTCTGCGTGTTGTCAGTCGTCGGTGGTGAACTTGGATCAGTTTCTGTCGGCACTGCAGCAAACCGTTCGCCGCCAGCTCTCAGACACTGTCGCTCCGCCGACTGCTGTCAAGACCGACCAGCCAGCTGCGGTCTGCAATGGCGCCGGTGATGCAGCAGCTCACAATTAACGATACGCTGCCAGTCGCAGCAACCGTTAGGATGATTCACCGTCATTTTGTCAGCTGTATTCAACTGTGATGTAAAACTTCTGTGCCAGTTACGGTTTAGCCACATTCTGTGTTTAACGTGTGATCACTGTTCATGATGCTAAAATGTTGTTCGAGATTTGCACAGATTTTTTGCAACATTTTTATTTCGTGTGTTGTCAGTACAGCATAAGACAGCAGATAGTTGCCAGTTGCAGTTGATAGTTGATAGTTATCACTGATGACTACACTGACCAGGGTGTTAGTCTGATAGTTACCTCCACCAAGGAGGTAATGTTTTTGCCAGACTTTGTCTGTTTAGCAAGATAACTGAAAAAGTTATGGACAGATCTTTCTGAAATTTTGAGAGTGTGGGGAATGGCACAAACTACCAGTGATTCAATTTTGGGGGTGATCCAGAAGGAATCCTGGATTATGGATCACTTTGAAATTATCGTTACCATTGCTTTCAATGGGGCATAAGGGAAACCGCTGCAAAACTGAAGATGGTGCTGCCACCTAGCGAACAACATTGATTTGGCAGAGGTGTGCGGGCTCTGACTGCTTTCTAGTTTACTTTCCTGTGGAGCAGTGGCACTGATGACATTTGTAAATACTTGTCATTTTTATAGTTAATGTTATATGTAATTAGTACAGGGTGGTCCAAAAAACGGCACAATGTTTATGGCACCATAATTTTGCAACCGTACATCAGAATCATGCGGTTTTCAGCAAAATGTTCTGAAAGAAATTTTTTTACATGACTAAAGTCACTGTTAAAATACAGCAATTAAATATTCTTTGTTTTTGCCGCTGGCAAGTGAACTATTGAAAAACAATATTACCTTCAATATACCTTGGTCCATAAAAACATGCCTCTATTATTTTTTCAATAGCTCTGTGAAACATTGGCCGATTTTAATGATTTTTGGTGTGCGACATTAAGAAGAAACTTGACGCAAAGGTCTTTAGTTTTAGCTACCTCACTTTAACGTTGTCACTACACTACCGTGTGAAATGCAGAGGTCGCAGTTTGGCCACTGACAACAATGAATTCCTAACGGGTAGTGTATACGTCGGCTCAAAAATTATTAAATGAATAGTGACAAACGCAATTGGCGATTATTATCACTTAAAAGCACACGTGTCACATCACATCATCTTCATGTCAGAATGTGCTCAAAATGTCCTCCTGCAGCACAAACGCAAGCGGTAGACATTGACACCATTTGCCAACAGCACGTTCAGTAACTGCATGACTCAAGCAGCCCACTCGCTGTTGATGTATCATTTCAGTCTGTCGACTTTGAATTTTGAAATAAAGACGAAACAACAAATTTTCAATGATTTTGTGGTCTCAGTAATTTTCTGAGCTGACGCATGCACTACCCAGTATGAATTTAGTGTCGTCCATGGTCAAACAATGACTTCTGCATTGCACACGGTAGTGTAGTGACAACATTAGGGCAAGGTGGCAAAAACTACAGACATTTGCATCAAGCTTTTTTCTAATGTTGCATGCCAAAAATTATCAAAATTGGCCTATGTTTCACGGAGCTATTGAAAAAATAATAGTGGCACGTTTTTATGAACCGCAGTGTCAAGGGTAATACTGTTTTTGCATAGTTCAATTGCCAGCAGCAATAACAAAGAATACTTAACTGCTGTATTCAAACACTGACCTTAGTCATGTAAAGAATTTCTTTTGGAACATTTTGCTGAAAACCACATGACTCTATGACATATGGTTGCAAAATTATGGTGATATTAACTTTGTGCCGTTTTTTGGACCATCCTGTATATTTTGTTGTTAAGTTTTTATTCGTCCGCCTGGATGCGATAACTTTTGGAGCTGCTTCTTTTGCGGCTGTTTATTTCTTATTTTTCCCTCACGAGATCGAGCTCCGTTTTTGAGGGGGCCTTCCCAAAAAAAATTTAGGCGCCAAAAACATGCAAAATTTGGTCCGATTTCGGTTGACTTCTAACTTCGACGGCCAATATCTCTGGAACGGATCAAGATACTCAAAATCGGCCAAGTACTTGATTGACCGCGATTCCTCCCGCGTTCCGCAAGAAAAGTCCGGTGAACTTTGGTCCACTAATTGTGGAGATCTCAATGTGGAATCATACCCACCCAAATCGACTTTTCCAGAGGCCATATTTTGGCCCTAAGAGGTGCTACATCCCCAAATTTTTACACGCGCTAGAGAATGACCAAGTCTTACTAGCGCACGTTGCACTGGGGATGGGGGCCCCTCTTACATTTTTTTCAAAGGGGTGTCAAAAATTGGCTTAAATTTCAGCAAGTGCACGCCTATAACTTTGGGGGTAGTGGGAGTGGCCACATGATACTTTGCCACTTGACGTGTCTCTAGGTTGGGGTGATAATGCGGTACAACTTTTGGGGGCATTGTCCCTTTAAAATTTTGGAGGGCAAAAACGTCCAAAATTTGGTACAATGTAAGAAAACTTTCAACTTTGACCGCAAATATCTCTGGAACGCATCAATATATTGACAAGTGGTAAATGGTGTTATCAACGGCGATTCATCCCCCGTCGAACAAAAAAATGGTGAACTTTAGTCCACTAACAAAAAAGTTGTAGGCACACATGTTGACCTATCCTAAGTCGACATTGGGCATTCTGCGTATACTAATGCATTTGAGTTCGGGCCACGTGACTTTGCCCCCAGGGGAATTTCACCCCCATAAATTTTTCTCCCATCGGACTTATCAAAATACTTAGGCGCCGGGCGGACTCACGTTGGGCTTTGCCCCAAATTTCTAGTTATTTAAGTTATGACCAGAGATTCTGGAGTTCATAAGCAGTATGTCACCGTAGATTTTTATGAGCCATGCCATAACATATGCAAGTGACTGCCGATCGCAACGGTTTTAATTGCCATGTACATTGACTGAGATAGGTTAGCTGAAAGTGCAACAGATGCTTAAGCCGAAATTTGTTTCTAGAGGCGGTATAAAATTCTAATACCAATTGTGTTTCACTGTACATAGTATGTGCTTTGCTTTGTTTTTTGCGGCACTGTGGTTAATATGTTTGGAAACTCTAGATTGGAAATGGAATAAGTTCGGTAACCATTCTAACGGCCATAAAAAGTTTGCTTGGCCTGAGTTCGAAGGATACTGATACTCTACGCTCATGAAATGAAGGACCACTGACTGCTGGCTGTTTCACAGATACCGATACAGCAGCCTAAATGCCGAGAATCTACATTTTTCTTTTGAGTTTTGTGCCGTCGTTGATGGCCTGTATTTTTGTGTCGGGTTCTGCAAATCAGTCTGGCAAATTTAGATCTTTATGACCTGCAATTTTGGCTGTCTTGCTGCAACCAAAGCATCTGCAGTCTAGTCATGACTGTGTTACAACACTTGTTCAAATGAACATCAGTGCTGTGTTTGGTTTGGACAGTAATTTGCCACAGTTAATAATTCTGCATTTACACGTTTTGATTGCATTCCTCACTTGTGCATAGTGGAAAATATTGTCACGAGTCGTAACATTCAATTACTTCATTGAAAAGTTTATTAGATTACACATGTTTGTTATGAGTCTGTCATTTTGTCATTTATTCACGTCAAAAAGTTGTTAAGCAGACGTACTACACTGATTGTTTAGCTGTAGCTAGCTAGCATTCCTATTAGTCGTGTTGTGTGTAATTTGCTCAATTTTTCGAATATTTCAGTTAAGATTGTTAGCAGTTACCCTGGTTTTAAATCCACAACAATTAGAGCTTAGCGGATTTTTTGCTGAAGTGAGACCACTTTTGGGCTGAGATTTTTAATAATTTCGTCGGGAAACCTTCGCAATTGCAATGCAATAACTATTCAGCTTTTGGGATATCGTCTTTTTTTGTTCTTGACTTCAGGAAGGAAGGAGCTTCGCCTTTTAAGATTTTCACAGTGGGTGGCAATAGCACTTTCAAAGCACGCAGCCGCCGTTGATTGTATCCTTTTCATACACCGAGGCAGTGAGTTAATCTGATCTAGATTGTTTGTACTACCAGTGTGATTCGGTCGCACGAAACATATTCACAAAACCAAAATAGGTGTGTCACCAAACATCAAAAAATCGAAAACCTTCAGAAAATGAGCTGGTGGAGAACACTTCGAACATTCGCGGTGACAATAGAATTCTGGCATTTGATCATTATTTAACTGTGTTGTTTCAAAGATGTTATTAAATTTGTGTTGTAGCCAGAACATTTTTGAATGTTGAAAAATCGGTAGGCGGTCATTTAACTGTGTTGTTTCAAAGATGTTATTAAATTTGTGTTGTAGCCGGAACATTTTTGAATGCTGAAAAATCGGTAGGCGGTCATGTTAAAAGTCTGTAACTTCGTCGTTTTTCAAAAGAATCAAATTTTACTTAGCTGTTAGATGTAGATGGTTTTAGTAAATAAATCTGTAAGATTTCAAATTAAATTTCCAAACGGTTGATGAGAAAACAGCGTAAAACTTTAGGGGTCCACTTTTTTGTTGCACCCTGTGTATGCGCCGGGTAAGTGGGCAGGTAAACTGATGCGCATTGGGCATTAGACCGACGGCCGTGGGCCAAAAATGGCACCATTTTTTGTACGCCTCGTAACTTCACCAATGTTAACTGATTTTGAAAATAATTTTACTGTCAGAATCAGGAGATAACTTGCAATAAAACCGTCATTATACACCCCACCACACCCTAAGTGTGTCACTACACTACTTTGTGAAATGTCAGTGTCTTAAGAATAACAATTAAAAACAAGACGACTTTTGTAACAACACATTTTAAGAAATTAACAACAGAAACAACGTGTTTGTTGTCTCAGTTATTGTGTAAAAAAAATCACATCTCACAGTTTTTACATCAAATTTTCAATGTGTCCTCCTTGCTGCTGGACGACGCATCGATGCCGGCGGCGACGCCACTGACCAATGACGCGATAAACCAAACGCTGCGGCACTGCCCCGCTCAGCGACAACGGCTTTCTCTAGCCGGCTGACTGTCGTGAATCGTCAACATTGATAGGTCGTCTGTTGAAGGGCATCCCGAACAGCATAACTGACCGGGTTGTTTGAGGACCACATGCCAGACTCGATCAACGTTGATCATGCAACTGGTCAGTGGCGTCGCCGCCTTGAGTGCGTCATCTGACATTTCACTAGGTAGTGTAGCGACACACTTGAGGTGTGGTGGATCTATAGCGACAGTTTCATTACAAATTGTCTCCTGATTCTGACAGTGAAAGCATTTTGAAAATCGGTTAATATTTGGTGAAGTTATGAAGCGTACAATAAATGGTGCCATTTTTGGCCCACCCTGTGCATGTCGGTATATGGCGTGGCGAACTTGTTTAAATTTAACATTTAATCTGTTGCAAAACTTGCGCTCACAAGGCATTTTGCAGGTCACTATTTTTTTGGCTACAGATTCACTTCTTGCTTCTCAATTCTATTTTAAATTATGTTGTTTATTGACCTATTAGATTTCGTACGGTAGACACAGCTCAGCCGCTGCTATTTAACCTGTGTACTAGACATATTCCCGTTATTAAATATTTCATATTGTAGGCCTATCTGAGGCTCTTGAGCCAACGATGGCTGGCGCACGCCGTGCCCCAACTGTGCACTGCAGTCACCTGAGCGTGCCGGCAGGGAAGCCATTGCCCCGGGTGTGGGCAGAGTTAGTTACCGGTACCATCGCAGCTACTCGAACTGTGACACATGTAAACTTATTATCACTGTGTATAGGCTACACTCACAGTCGGCCTAGCGCACATCTATAAAACAGGACACAAGTTAGAACTTGCATATACATGTAGCTGTCGAGCCATCAACACGACACGCTGAGACTGATTGGTAGCCTCGGGTTTGATAGAGAACGTAATAACAGAGTTTTTTGGTAAACTTTAAGCTACAAGATAAAGTGGTAACTTAATAATGTAAGTGTGTGCCTGACGAAGCGGGCGGCCCCGGCATAGGACAAACGCAACTACGTTTACGTTGATCGGACATTACTATTGCCATCGATCTTCGATCTTGAGGCAACGTTTTATGAATTTCGGGGATAAAATTTTCACCGGTGACCTCGACGCCAGTCACTATTTGTATACAGGGTTCTCTGACCTGTAGGTCAGGGAAAACTGGAAAATGTCAGGGAATTTTTGTTGTCGTGGAAAGTCAGGGAAATGTAAGGGGAAATGCTATTTTTGAAAAGTCAGGGAAAATGATCTTGGGTCATGCAGACTGCAGATAACTGTGATTTTTCGCATCCCAAGTATTAAAAAGCAGGCAAATTTGTGGCTTCCATTGAACGCCCAAAAGCTAGACGTGTTTCAACTTCAGGGGGGCTTTGCTCCCTTGACCCCCGACCAAGGCCTCTGTCGTTTACATATTGCTCTATTAATACCATTTCATTACTTAATACCATTTATGACATTCGTGCGATAGGGTTATTGTTTTGATAATGTCAGGGAAATTGTCATTCCATGACTGGAAAAGTCTGGGAAAAGTCAGGGAATTTTTTTACCGAAAACCTGTAGGAACCCTGTGTATAATTGTCACTGTTAATGTTGTTTAGGTTAGACATTATTACGTAGATGTAAGCTTAGTTGTCAGAATGTTCGTATAAATGTGCGATCGCAACGTTCTAAAACACCAGCAATTAGGCTTAACACTTTGTAGTAAGTCTACTAAACTAATTGCTAACGTGTGAGAATTCGTTTCGGATACAATCGTGAATACCAACGTGGAACGGAGGAAGTATAATGGCTATCACAGATACGAAAATGATGCTGGATACTGCAGAGAAAAACGACGAAAAAATGCGTCTTGAAGCTGAGTTGCGGGCAAAGACTGCTGACAAGCAGACGGTGTTTGAAGCGGCGAAAAAAACCGATGAACTTCTGAGGAAGATCACGGAAGAGGAAAGACAAGTAAAGGAAAAACTGCATCAGATTGCGTCAGAGAGCATAGAAAAAGAGCAGAGGGAGCGGCAGGCGATGACGAAACAATTGGCTGATTTACGTGTCGAATTTGAAGCTCTAAGAAATGAAAATGATCGGCTCAGACAGGAAATGGCGGCTTTGGCTGAAGATGAAAATAAAGGAAAATCTGCATACGGACAGGAAACTGAGATGGAGGAGTTAGAAACACTGAGGCGAAAGATGTTTGAACAAAACGAGACATTGAAAAAATTGAAAGAACGAATACATCGTATAACGAGCTATTCCAGAACGCAACGGAAAGAAATGAGAGAGAAAGAGGAGGATAATATGAAACTGAAGAGGCGTATTAAGTGCCTGGAAGATGAAATTGTCACTGTCCAACAAGTAGCTGCTGAGACACAGCTGCGACAGCTGAATGAGCTCCAGTCACAGACAAAAGAAACCGAAGAATTGAAAGAAACACTCACTGAATTACTTCATCAGCAGCAGCAACCAGCCACCGAAGATCATCATCATTCAGGTGCCTATATTAAAATCGCCTATTTAATTGCAGACCAGCTTAGTATACAGTGTGGGCCAAAAAAACTAAGCTATTGTACTTTGTTCATATTTTCGCTAAGACGCAGCATTTTATTTCACCTGCAGCCGGTCAAATAAGCCTCCTATTTGACCGGTGACGGTCAAATATTTGGCTTTCTCTGAGCCGGATATTTGACCGGCAATTGTCTTGAACAGTCTTAGCCGGTACGTACGAACACCGAATGGCTACAAACTGTTTGACCTGCTGCCGGTCAAATAGTCAGTGCGTTTTTGCTAAATATTGACCAATTTTCGTTATTTTTAACAGTAGACTTTGTAAAAATTTGCTACATAGTGGCATGCATGTCACGCCTCGTCGCTACACTTCATTGTAAAACATATATACTGTGTCTCAAAAACATCCCCGACATTTTTGACTGTAACTTGAAAACCAATTATCTGATTTTGATAATTTTTGGTACAAATATTCCTAACGCAATTTGCCACGTGACTTTGTTACGAGAAGGACTTCAACCTGTCCTCTAAAAAAATTCCCCCAATTAAACTTACGGCGCACGGCGGACTCACATTGGGCTTTGCCCCAGATTTCTAGTTATTGTTAGTTTTTTTGCATTTATATATTTTGCGAGGTAGTGCAGCGACACAGTTAATATGTGGTGGGATATTCAATAATCAAGTTATTGCTAATTGACCACAGAATGCACCAGTGAAAAAAATGTGAAAATCGGTTGAAATTTAGCGCAAATATGAACAATAAAAAGTGGTTCGTTTTTGGACAATGTATGTAGACTTTTTTGACAATTACTATAACTCATAGTTAACATTTCAATTCATTACTTTAGCAGTTTACCACTAGGCCTTATTGTTGGTTTTCAAATATACAGTATATGTTCTACGAGGTAGTGTAGCCACTGAGTAGCAAATTTGTTAGAGTTAGCTGGTGAAAAAAAACGTAAAAGAATTGGTCAGTATTCAGAGAAGATATGGACAACGTAGCAGTTTAGTTCTTTGGCCCACCCTGTAATTTTAGTGTCAAAATGTCGACTGCATTGGCAAAAATGACTTCAGTCTGACTGCAGTATTTTACCATTAATTCTTTGTTGTTTACCGAATCTACAATGACGTTTCAGAACACGTCGAAGTGCTGCGTCACGTGTACTCGCGTGTGTCTGAGAAGCTGGAGCCACAGAGCGTCGCTCGCAACATGTTTCAGTGTAACGCACTTACGGTGAAAGAGATGCAGTCAGTTCAGTCAAAGTACAACGAGCCCGTCAAGGCAGCTGAACGACTGCTGAACATTGTCATTAACCAGCCTGGCAGTGTGTATGGATTTTTTATGAAAGCCCTGAAACTGACTGACCAAAAGCACGTGCATGACTTGATCGTTAGCGACAGCTACCAAAAAGGTAAGACATCACATGCACCGTATTAATAGTAGCGATACCTCGACAAGTCACTTGAGAGTTGAGACTGAAATAAGAGCAAATCACATGGCAGTAGTGGATCGTGGATGGATAACAGCTTTTGGTGCCCATTGATGTCCCAATCAGGGGTCTGGGCGACGGAAGTCCCCGGTGGGGTCCAGGGGCAGAGCGCCTGGTGAGTAGGCTATAGAAGCAAAGCCCTAGGAACAGACATGTTATTTCAGAGTGTATTTCCTGCTCAATAGTAATAATATAATATGTAATAAAGTTTGTCAAATTACCTCTAGCTGTCTTAATATTGGGAGAGCTCGGTAATCGGTAGCCCTTCACTACAAATATTGAGGGCGAGGGCTAGTGGACAACCGGCCATGTCATCAGGCGTCGACGCCACTGCTCCATGGGCGGCGGCTAGGAATCTGAAGTTAGGGGACAACGAGGGGCAAGAGCCAGGGCAATAAATTTTGTGTGTGGGGGGAATGTCGACCTTTATTTAGTTGTTTGTATTAAAAAGATGTAATGGGGTCCAGGGGCAGAGCCCCTGGTCAGGGAGTCAGGGGGCGTAGCCCCCCTGAAGCTAAAACACTTAGCTTTTGGACGTGCAATGGAATCCGCAAATTTTCCTGCTTTTTAGTATTTGGAAACGCAAGAAACTCACACGTATCTGTGTTGTCTAGCAAAAATGACGTTTTAGTCACGTCATGGCATGATAAAGTGCCACTTTATCACCATCAAATTTTTTCCTTGGGGGCAGCTGGGAACAAAAGCAAGGGCACGGGGGGCAGCTGCCACCACTGCCATCCCCTCTCTCTGGCGCCGTCCATGCTCTGCTTAAAACTAGGCCTACACTTTCATCATCTAGTCAGCATACACATTATTCATTATTTCATTCATATTACAGCTGTCATGTTGTGTTGTGGTGTAAATATGAACGTACACAGGTTCAAAATTGGAACTTGACTACACCCCGACCATTCGACAACATTACGTGTTCCTTGTAGACAATCTGGATGCCAAGCATTCCGGTCTTGTCGGTGAACTTTATTCAGCCGGAGTTATCGGCAGACAAGAGATAGAAGCCATTAATTCTGAAATGATGTCCTTTATTCAGAACGAGAAATTGCTCTCCATGCTGCGCTGCAAGTCCAAGGACCAGTTTGACAAGTTTCTGGACGCACTGGACAAGACTGGGCAGCAATATGTCCGCAATCACATCACAGGCCGCCAAGGTCAGCTTGTTACCTCCGCCAAGGAGGTAATGGTTTTGCCAGACTTGTTTGTTTGTCTGTTAGTCTGTCTGTGTGTCAGCAAGATAACTCAAAAAGTTATGGACCGATCTTTCTGAAATTTTGAGGGTATGTCGGGCATGGCAAAAACTACCAGTGTTTCAATTTTGGGGGTGATCCGACAGGAATCCTGGATTTTGGATCACTTTGAAATTTTCGTTACCATTGCGTTAAAGGGGGCATAAGGAAACCGCTGGCAAAGTGAATATGGTGACGCCACCTGGCGAATAACATTGCCTTGGCGGAGGTACCTGCTGGCTATGACTGCTTTCTAGTTAGTTATCATATCGTTTGTAGTCGTTTGTTTTTGTTTTCAGAACCACGTTTGGTGACGGATCAGTTATAAATAGGTCTATATCATAAATTATTACTGTTGGTCTGTGTACCCGCAAATCATTTCCGTATACGGGCATTTCAGTTGAACTTAGGCCTATACGAAATACGACAGGGCCAACTTCACTGCGGCATTGACGCTGTGCCATCGTTTTTGTCATTTTTACGCGCGAAAGCAGAATGCTTCGCGCTTCTTAATCATCGTCTGGGCGTCTGTCCGTCACACTCGTGATCTGTATCAAAAAGGTGCAAGCTAGGATCACGAAATCTTCACTATTGGCTGCCCCAAGGTCTCTAGTTTATCGTGACAAAATTTCGTGCCACTGGGTGCAGGGGTTCCCCTCGAACGAGGGCGTCAAAGAGGGGTACCCCCCTAAAAAGACGTCATTTCGCCGTTATTGGCTCAAATAATGTGAAAACGGTTGCAGAGAGGTACATACATGCTGCTTATCATAACAAGCACTGGTGGCAGGCTTTTTGGATTTATCAACATCAATGACCTTGAACGACCTTGAACCCATCAAAAAGAGATTTTTAGTGAATTTTTGGCAATTTTTGAATGCTGCGCACATTTCAACAATAAATTGCGACGAAATGGATGGAGATAGACCAAAACAACCTGCGTATCAACATAGACTTTAGCAGTTCAAGTCCCGACCCCCTAGGTTCACGGAGGCCGGCGCAGGCGGGCGTCAAAGACAGCTACCCCCCTAAAAAGTGGTTATTTTACCGCAATTATCTCGTGTAGCGTGAAAACGGTTGCAGATAGGCACAGACATGCTGCTTATCATAACAAGCACTGGTGACAGGTTTTTTTAAATTTATCAACATCGATGACCTTGAATGACTTTGAACCTTCCCAGAAGGGGTTTTAGTGAATTTTTCTCAATATTTGGATGCTGCGCACATTTCAACGCTGAATTGCGACAAAATGGATGGAGATAGACCAAGACAATCTGCGTATGAAATTTTCAGCATTAAACGTAGATTTCAGCAGTCTAAGTCCCGATCCCCTAGGTTCATGGAGCCCGGCGCAGGTGGGCGTCAAAGACGGCTACCCCTCCTAAAAATTGGTTATTTCGCCGCAATTATCTGGTGTAGCGTGAAAACGATTGCCAATAGGTACAGACATGCTGTTTATTATTAATTTTTTGTGATCTTCTGCTGCAGCACAAAATCCAAGAATGAACTGCGACGAAAAGGCTGAAGACAGACTGACAGTTTGCGAAGAGGAACTGCTATAGGCTTTCGCGCGTCTCGTGAGCATTAGCTCAACTTTCTTGTTTCCTTACATTGACAGATTGTCTCCAAATTCGAAATACTGAGAGCCGATACACTTTACACATTGTAGGCCTACAAATCTGTTTTCAGCTTGCTAGCTGTGACTATAGGTGCCTGCTGAAACAAATAGACAAATAAACCCAAATATCCCAACCGAAACAAGCAGGTGCTTGCAATTGCATGCTTTGACAAAATGCATCTCGCGCTGTCCTGGCGATAGCTGAGCTTTCGAGCAACGTGGGAAGGTATAGAAAGTCTGCATTATCTGCTGTTGATCAAAAAGAAATCAAATAACAAATTATGAGTTCGAGAGACCGCACAAATAATCTTTTATAAGTAGAACTGTTATTTTTGATCATTACTGACTGCGTGTGTTGTTACTTGCAGTGTTGAAGCAAAGTCAACAACGCTCGGAGGTAAATGTTTGTTAAAACTATACGCTGACTGACGACATGCGTTTTGATCTGTGCACGATACATGAAAAAGTTATTAACTAATTTTGTGAAATTTTGGTTAAAGGGTTAGACATAGCATTAAAAGGTACTGGTTAATTTTGGTGGCGATCTGGATTTATTTGTTGATTTTGGGTCATCTATAATTCATTTATTAATTCTCACAGTGCAGCACGGTAGTGCTGACACTGTTGTAAGGGCGATGAGCGTTAAGTATAGGAAATGGCGTTTGGGGGGGGGTCCTGTAACTCCGAAACCCCTTAACTGATTTCCAGAAAACTTGAAGTTTTCAGCTTCAGGGGGCTTTGTCTTGGGCCTCGCTGGGGGCTCCGCCCTCAGACCCTCTATTATAGGTGCCTCACACTTGTATTTGCACACTGTTTCTGTGACAATAACAGCTAAAGTAGACGAAGCAGTCAACATAATTATGTAGGCCTATGTACTCTTTTATTGAATCATTACGCGCGACAGCAACAGTATTTTTTAAAGGCGCGATGCGTGCTGCTATCACTAATTTAGCTTATACATGGTCGCAGATAGACAGGGACTTGCTGCTTATCGTAACAATTAAGAAGTACTGGCGAGCTTTCTGGGGGTATACTTACATTGATGACCTCGATTGACCCTAAAATCTAAAAAAACGGATTTTAGTGATTTTCTGCGATTTTTGGCTCCGACGCATATTTCAGCGGTAAATTGCGCCGAAATTACTGAAACAGAACAACCTGTATATGGAATATGCAGCATAACACGTAGATTGTAACCGTCTGAGTTTCGACCTTGGTTTAAAAAGTTCTCCGTTAGGAGGCGTCAAAATTCGAGTACCCTTACAAAACGCATTGTTATTTTATTGCACGTTGTACACTGATTCTCCAGATGGTAGCCCCAATGCTGTCGCGCGTCACGTGAGCTTTGCTCAAGTTACTTGTTTTTATACGTTACAGTAAAACGAGTTGTATGCTATTCGTTATAATTTTAGGGAGCACTCGGGTCGCACGTTGCTAATGACGATGATATGGGGTCTGATGAAGGACAGCAATATGATCAACCGGATGAGTTCGTCGATGAGATCGATGTCGACGAACACACCTGGCAATATTTGCTCTTTAAACATAAACATTGGTTTGAGGACATTGCCCGCAAGCACAACTGCGGCGTGGAGTTGAAGCATTCAGTGGGCTCAGATGATCACGTACAGTCACTGGTGCGAGTCAGCGCTCAGTCGAAAGCCTGTCTAGAGACGGGTATGGAAAAAATGGTCACACTCCTTCAAGTACTGCTGGAAAATGACATTCAACGCCGTCAAGTGGATCTGTGCTGGAGTGAGAACTTCGACGATCTGGAAGAAATCGAATCCTTCGGCGAAATGCAAGGAGAGTTGAAGAACAAGGACGTTGTTCTGCTGTTGTCATCGCCGTGCTATGCGGTGGGTCCAGCAGCTGCGCTCAATGACGCCGAGTCTTTTTTAGATGCTGCAGTTGACGAGATCCGTGACGTTGCTGATGACGATTTCTCGTTTCGTATTCTACAACTGAGACTTACAGTTCACGTGCGTCAAGGTATGCAGCGGTTTGTACTCGTATGAAATGAAGTATCATGGGCGGGGCTATTTTAGGAAGCTGGGCGAGCAGCGGGGGCGAAAGGGCCCACGGAGCTATAAATAATTGATTTCTGCTTCCATGGCAAGGGCCAAAGCACAGGGAGCAATATTTTTTGTGTGTGGGCTAAAAATATCGATCTTATTGAGTTGCTGTGTGCATGGAAAAGATGTAGCGGGGTCCAGGGGCAGAGCTTTGGTCTGAGGGTCAGAGGGCGAAGCCTTTCCCCTAAAGCTGAAACACTTTTAGCTTGTGGTAGTGCAATGGAAGCCGCAAATTTGCTTGCTTTTTAATATTTGAAAACGCAAAAAACTCACAAATTTTTGTGTTTTCTTGCAAAAATGACGTTTAATAATTCACACCAAAGGGCACTTTATCACCATCAAAAGTTTTACTGGGGGCGCTGGAGGGCAAGGGGAAGGCACGGGGGTAGCCCCTTCCCTCCCCCTTCTGGCGCAGCCCATCTGAAGTACAGACTAGAGATGACCGGGAATGGCTTTTTGCATTCCTATTGCCTTCCATTCCCATGCAGTCAATTCCCATTCCTTCCCATTTCCATTTCCAATTTTTAACCAATTCCCATTTCCATGGGATTCCCACTAGGTTTTTCCCATTCCTTCCCATTCCCATTTCCGAACAATCGTTCAATCGTTGCGGCATAAACAATTTTGTCCTATTGAAGACTCAGACTGTGCACTGCTTATCATTGAGTCTATAAGTAATTTGACAAAGCTCACGTGACGCGCGATAGCAGTGATTCTACCACCTGGGAAATCGTGTACAGCATGCAATAAAATAATAATGAGTTTTGAAGGAGTACCCAGTGTTGAGGCCTTGAGACTCCTTGAATCTAAGAGGTCAAATTTAGATTGTTAAAAATGGACGTTTAATGCTAAAATTTTCATAGGCCTACGCAGGTTGTCCAGGTTTATCTTAAGCCATACACAAGTTTTCTGGGTCTATCTCTAGCCATTTCGGTGCAGTTAACTCTTAAAATGTGTGTCGCAGCCCGAAATCACGAAAAATTCACGAAAACTCCTAATTTTAGGGGTTCAAGGTAGTTCACAGTCATCGATGTTGATAAAACTAAAACGCCCGTGACGAGTGCATGTCTGTACCTATCTGCAACTGTTTTCACACTAGACGAGCCAATAACGGTAAAATAACGTCTTTTTACGAGGGTACCTTTCTTTGACGCCCTCATTTAAGGAGAACCCTCTCTAAGTAAAACTTTTCTCAAAACAAAAATTATTAATTTTTCCTGCTTGCAATGTAGGTTGCTAGTGGTATTAGTAAGGGCTTATACAAATTGGAAACCGCAAACGTAACACACACGCTCTACAAAGCTACAAATCTTGACGCAATATCCTGTGCGAAATGCGCAGATTAGTAACATTAGGCCTACTGATGTTAAAAAGTCCAGCATTCTGTCTGAATTTTAATTGATCAAAAAATCATTCTAACAATTTTTACGATTAATCAATTAATTAGTCAATTAGTTGTTAAAAATTGTTAGTTTAGATCATTAATTCCCGCATCGCTAATTGTTTGATTGATTCATAACAGTGTAAATAGGCCGATACTTGACTTTACAGGAAACCTCGTCCACCAGAAGACTGAAGCGATTGTGGACCCAGCAAGTGAAGATCTAGACCTTACCGTTGGAGCAGCACGAGCAATTGCGGTAGCCGTGGGGCCTCGTCTTGAAGACGAATGTCGTGATTTCATCAGTCAACATGGACAGTTGGAAATAACTCAAGCAATGCACACGTCAGCGGGAAACCTTCCACCTCCTATCAGCTACGTGATACACGTTGTTGGACCTAGTTTCACCACTTTGTCGGGCAAGGCAAAGTTTTACCAGGATCTCAGATCTGCTTTCAGAAATTGTCTACAATACGCCAACGATGTCGTCAAAGTGCGTTCAGTGTCAGTACCGGGCATCAGCACAGGTAGGTTTACAGAGGAGGTAGACGACTAAGTGGCAGTCATTCGCTTAAGCTAAAAACATTTTGTTTGCAGCCTACAGTGTTCCGTTTATGTAGTTTTCAGCCATTTTAGGCTGCCATTAACGGACAAATTTTACTACAGCAGAAATAAATTACCATTTCAGCTCCGAACTGGTAATTTTTCTTTGAGATTATCCAGGCTGCTTATGTCACGTTCTTAGCAAAGTTTGCAGCTTGTCTGAAACGTCTATGAAACTAAGACCAAATTCACAAAACAATCGTATTAAGCTCAGAAAAAATCAGATTTAGGAATAGGTTATAAATCCGGAAAGAAAATCCAATTTCCAAACAACAATCGTTACAAAAACTTCCGAAAGTACGAAAATAATTGGCTTAAAATTCAGCGAATGCGCGCCTTTAAATTTGGCGGTATATGGAAGTAATCTCACAATACTTTTTTACATGACGTGCCATAAGGTTGACATGATAATAGGCCCCTATAGGTGCAAATTTTTGGGTTTTTTTACGTTCGACAAAATAAATTTTGTGAACATTGGTCCACTAACAACAGAAATTACGCGTCTTTTTACTCATCCAAAAATCGACTCCTTGGAAGACATTATCTTGGACCTTAGGAGGTGGTGCCCCCTCAAATTTGAGCTAACTGCAGGTGTAAAACTTTATCCCATTACATGAATGCTAACCTGTTTGGCTGGCTTGTCGTAGGTGCGCGCGGCGCAGAGAAGCAGATATCCGCCCGTGCAGCGTACGAAGGTCTGATGGACTTTGTTCAACAGTTGCAGTCGGTTCCTCCCAAACTTCGACATTTGCGACACGTGTACTTTGTCGACATCGACAAAAATATGACGGATGCCATGGCAAGCGAAATGAAGTCACACCGAAGAAACAGAAACACTGGAAGTCGAGTGACTGACGCATCGTACATGTAGGCTAGTTAAGCCTACTAGGATGCCGCTGGAAGTCCATGAAAACTCACAATAGGTTAAAAAAATTAAAAGTGGTATGGGAAGTTCATCTCAGAGCTAAAAGCGTCACCTGCCGTATGGGATCACACAGTGTTACCTGCCACCCGACATAGGTGAACGCGCCCCGCCTTAACCCCAGCCAGATAGGCAGATACTCGATTTGCCTACCCAGGAGGAATGGAAACCTGAGTTGACCTAGGCGGCTGGTTACATACCGAGATGGTTTAGGGCCTACCTGCACGCAGGCAGTCACCCATCCAAATACTAACCCTGCTCGGCTTAGAGCAACTTCGTTGATCGGACATAACGCGTTACCGCTACGCCTGGCCAATAACCAATAGTCCGTCGGAAGTTGGTATTCCAGATAGGCTATTAGGCCTAGTAATAGCAAAATATTTGTATGGCACTACATCTATAGGTGTAATAAACGTTTATAAACTTTTCATATTTTTGACGCGCTACAGCTATGCTGTACACGTCTTTGGCACGGTTGTCGTCTGTCGTTTATCGTCGTCGTCGTCTGTCACGGATATATTGTGGCTAAACGGTGCGAGATATGGCCTAAGTTGCTATTGATCACTAATAGGAAGTCGCATATTGGCTTTCAAATGACATGAAAATCATTGACCTTGGACGACCATGAAGGGTCATACCGCACTATAATATGCCAATCGTGCAGTATTGTGGCTAAACGGTAAGTCGTAGGTGGTCGGCGAGGGTACCATAGGATAGGGCGCTGGCAATTTTCTATGGGTTGTCAATAGTAACCATACCTATATCTGCAGCGGTTTAGCCGCAATTTTTAATGGAAAGTTTCAACCTATAAGTGGCCGTATCTCGGAAACGGTGAGAGATAGGGCCAAGGTTACTATTCATCACTAATAGAAAATGGCATAAGCCCTTTCAGATAAGATGCAAATCATCGACCTTGGATGACCTTGAAGGTCAGTACTGCAACAGGAACTGTATAGGCTGTAGCGCATCTTTCGTAGCGACAGCTAGGTTTTGTTTTTATTGAGAATGTCGAGAATGCGCGTTTGCATCGTTTTTACGCGTCTCGGCTATCGACGAGGCGTCCGTCTGTCCGCCCGACCGTTCGTCTGGCACATGCTGCAGCCCTACCAAAACGGTGCAAACTAGGACACGAAATCTTCACTGTGTGGGCTGCTACAATGACTTAAGTGTTTTTGTAACAAAATTTCGTGCCGCTGGGTGAAGGGGTTCTCCTCCAACGATAGCGTCAAAGAAAGGTACCCCTCTAAGAAGTGGTTATTTTACCGCTATTGGCTCGTCCAGTGTAGAAAACAGTTCCAAACAGGGACAAACATGCTGCCTATCATAACAAGTATTAAACAAGCACTGGTGACGAGCTTTTTATGGATATCATTTATCAATGACCTTGGTTATGGTGTTTTTTTGCAATTTTCGGCTGCAGCGCACATTTCAAGAGTGAATTGCGCCGAAATTAGACGAGACTGACCAAGACAATTCGCATATAAAATTTTTACGTGCTTTCCGGGGTACCTACATTGAACGACCTTGAAATCCAGCAAGCGGGTTTTAGTGATTTCTTCGCGATTTCAGGCTACGACGCACATTTCAGCAGTGGATTGCGCCAAAATTATTGCAGCTAGACCAAAACAGCGTACACATAAAATTTGCCGCACAAAAGTTTCGACCTCCTGGGTTCATAAAGTCTTCTGTTCGGAGGTGTCAAAATTTGGATGCTCTTTCCAACCGCATAGTTATTTTATTGTAGGCCTATGTTGTGCACAGATTCCCTACGTGGCAGCACTGATTCTGCCGTGCGTCACGTAAGCTCTGTTCAGATTACTTGTACAAATGACGGTGATCTACAATAAAATGCGCGGAAAGTCTGTTTGTCTGTTTGTCTATCTGCCACGTCCCTCTGGTGCTTCCTGTGTTGCAAGATCGCGGACCCCGACCGCGGCGTTTGGGTCCTTGGGCTTTAGGTACATGCACCTTCACCTTAATGTCTTCCTCCGCCCCCACGAGCAGCCTGAGGGGCTGAGTTGCCAGCCAAGAACTATGCTGGATAAAACTGGAATTAGGCCTCTATAAAATAATTAGGCCTACAGGTTTCTGACTTCATCTCTTTTGTGTAATGACTGGACATGTTTATGATTTATGTTTTGTGTTGCAATTTCTGTCTGCTATTGCTGCTGTCTGTTTCAATAAAAGCTTTCCGAGTATATTTAGTGCGACTGTCTTGGACTGTGCCCATAACGAACTGTATATCGGAGCCGTATGGTATCAACTAGCACTTTCTGATAGCTACTATACTGAACTCATTATTCTGTACTCCATCCAGAAAACGCACTGACTATTTGACCGGCAGCCGGTCAGATAGCCTGTATATGCTACTGACTAGAATTCGCGTGAATATTGTGATGTAGAGTTTTAAGAGCTTAGGATTAGCGTTAGGGTTTGGATTTGGGTTAAGGCTAGCGTTTTTAAAAGATTTATGTGACAATAATGAACATCAAAAGTTAGCGTACAATTTTGATGATAAATTCGAGTTTCCTGCAGGCAAGCAAAAAACTTGCCAACTGGTAATCCGCGATAGCCAAGCTGCTTGCTAGGCTTGAGGTGCTAGTTGGCCGACTGGTGAATCCGTGTTACGGTACCGTACTTGCTACGGTTGAGGTCGTCAGTTGCTCGTCTGCCGCTGTTTCTGCGGCGTTACAACAAGCACCCACAGGATGCTCCTCGTATCGCCGCAAGAACACGGTCTTAGCCGTTACCGTATGAGCACTATTCGGTGCTTGTACGTACTGGGTAAGTCTGTTCAAGGCGATGACCGGTCAAATATCATGACCGGTCAAAAATCCGGCCCTCACAGGGACGGATGTTTGACCGGTCATGACCGGGCGTGTTTGACCGGTGACAAAATTTGCCGGTCACATAGCCTGTAGGATATTTGACCGGCTGCCGATCAAATATCCTGTGCCCCCCCCCCAAAAAAAGTTAATACAAATATAAAATACAAACACTGAATTAATGCAAATTTAACTTGACCGTTGTCGTCGTTAAAATTAAGTACATAGAGGAAAAGTAGAAAGAGACAGAACAGGAAAGGAAAGATTTAGGTCTAAATGCCGGAAGTCTTAACTTTAACGGGGTGACTATATGTCCGGCAGCAGTAAAAAAGCTTATAGGCTATTGTTCCGGCGATGAACGAAAATCAAAAACTCAATCGCACTCGCTAGACGGCGGCACCAATGTCGCTCGGCGTAATTACGCTACGAGTAGTGACCAAAATTATCGTTAATATAATGGTGTAGGATTTAGTGTTGGGGTTAGGGTTAATGTATTTCAGAGATTTATGTGACATTATTGCACACCAGAACTAAGCGTATAATATCGGTAACTAAAAATTTAGACAAAGCCTAACGTGAGTCAGCCCTTGCCGTAAGTCCGATTGAGGAGAAAATTTAGGGGGGGGATTTTGCTGCAGCAAAGTCACATGGCCTGTACTCAAATGCATAAGCATTCGCAAAACGCGCATTGTCGACTCAGAGTTGGTCAACATGAGCGCCTAATTTTTTTGTTCAACGCCGGAGAAATCGCTCCTTTAACGCCGTTTACAGCTTGTCGGCCTCTTCATCCGTTTAAGAGATAAGCCTATTTGCGCTCAAAGTCAAAAGTTCTCCTAAATTACGTCGAATTTTGGACGTTTTTTGCTCCTTCAAATTTTACGGGGGCGGGGCCTTCTAAATCTTGCACCCAACTTATCATGCCTAGACAGCGGCACGTCACGTGCCAAAGTTTCACTGGGCTACTCTCCCTACCTCCGCAGTTATAGGCGCTCATTTGTTAAATTTTAAGCCAATTTTTGACCCCCTACTCCCCGGTGGGGAGCGCGCGCTAACAAGACTTGGTCATTCTCTAGCGAGTGTAAAAATTTGGGGACACAGCACCACTTAGAAGCCGAAATATGGTTTTCCAAAAAAAATCGATTTGGGTGGGTATAATTACACAACGATATCTTCGGAGTTAGTGGACCAAAACTCACCGTGCTTCTTTCGCCGAACGCGGGAGGAATCGCCGTTGATCACGCACTTGTCGAATTTAGAATATCTTTAACCGTTCAGGAGATATTCGCCGTCAACGTTTTTGAAGTCGTCCGAAATCTGACCAAATTTTGCATGTTTTTGGCCTTTAAAAATTTTTGGGTAGCCCCCCCCCGAAATTTTGGACCGGCATTATAAAATTCGGCCTATTACTGACCATTGTGCAAAATTTCGCGCCGATCGGCCACGGAGCTCAGAGATCTCGCAAGAAAATAAAGAAAAGCCCAACATGAGTCTGTCCAGCGTCGTAAGTCCGATTGGAGGAAAAACTCAGGGGGGCGGGTAAAATTCTCGCGGTAGCAAAGTCACGTGGCCCGTACTCAAATGCATTAGCACACGCAGAATGCGCAATGTCGACTTAGTGTGGGTCAACATGAGCGCCTATAACTTCTTTGTTAGTGAACCAAAGTTCACAATTTTTTGTTCAGTGCTGAAGAGATCGTGCTTGTTAGCGCCATTTACAGCTTGTCGATATCTTCATCCGTTCCAGAAATATTTGCGCTCATAGTCGAAAGTTTTCCTAAATTACGCAGAATTTTGGACGTTTTTTGCCCTCCCAGATTTTAAAAGAACGGTGCCCCTAAACTTTGTACCCAACTTATCATGACTAGATAGGACACGTCACGTGCGAAAGTTTCGTTGGGCTACTCACCCCACCTCCGAAGTTATAGGCGCTCATTTACTAAATTTAAGCCAATTTTTGACCCCCCTTAAAAATTGTAAGGGAGACCCCCGTTCGCTCTGGGAAATGCGCTAGTAAGACTTGCTCATTCTCCAGCGCGTGTAAAAATTTGGGGCGCAGCCCTCTAAAGGCCGAAATATAGTCTCCCGAAAAAGTCGATTTGGGAGGGTATGATTCCACCTCTATACGTCCGTGGTTAGTCGACCAAAGTTCACCAGTCTTTTTCGCCGAACGCGGGAGAAATCGCTGTAGATCAAATATTTGTCCGATTTTGAATATCTTCATCCGTTCCGGAATTATTCGCCGCCAAATTTTGAAGTCGTCCGAAATCGCGTCACATTTTGCATGTTTTTCGCCCCTATTTTTTGGGGGGAAGCCCCCCGCAAAAGAAATTTGGACCAAGATTATAAAATCGAACACACTTCCGATCACAGTGCAAAATTTCGCGGCGATCGGCCGACAGAGCTCAGAGATCTCGCGAGGGGGAAAAAAGAATAAATGCCAGCAAAACATAAGTCCGCTCTGAAAGCTATCGTTTCCCGGCGGACTAACAAATTCGACGCTGCTACAGGCAAGTACAAAACTTGCCGGCTGCCGATCCGTGATTCCCTACATGGTAGGGTTGAGGTCGTCAGTTGCCCGGCTGCCGTCGTACAAAATAAAGTCAGTCTTGTTATAGCGTTTTTTACATAAGAGGAAATCGTAGCCAGAAGCGCTTTGACAATTTTGGAAGAGGCAGCTGCATGATTGACATGAGCTAACGATATCGCAGCGCACTATGCGGCCATCCATTGCCCGCGTTAACGAACAACTGGATCTGCAGTTTGCAGCTAGCAGACACACCACCACCCCAATCAGCCACATTAGGCCTTCAACCCGTTGCCCGTAAGTTACTACTCATTTCCCGTTCCACAGAGAGTACGAGGCTGAGTTGGCCTAAGCACACAGTATTTTAGCAATCTGCTCAAGATTGCTTGCAAATGACCGGCAGTGAGAATCGAACAGTAATACCCCGTTTACACGATGAAACAAACATCAAGCAACCACTAAACAAATGTATTCGATGTACACGTGCACGACGTGTGCTCTAATTGCTTGATGTTTGCTTGATGTTTGCTTTATCGTGTAAACGGGGTATAACCTGAAAGTTATGAGTCGACACTAACCACTGGACAATTGCACCAACACAAACAGGTAGGCTACACTGTAGGTGTGAACAACTTGCCCAGAGTTGTTACTTGGTAGTGCACCGGCCGGAAATTGAACCGTGGACCTTTCGATCTCGTATCCAACGCCGTAACCGTTGAGCCACCAAGCCACCGTGTCCCTGCGGCGGTACGACAAGCACCTGCCGCATAGCCATGGTCTCGTTGGATGCTCGTACATGCCGGCTAAGGTCGTCCAAGTCGGCAGCCAAACAAATAGCCGGCCCGGATAGGACCGGATATTTATCCGATTGCTGTATCAATAGCCACTAGGCTATTGATACGGTTGCCGGATTAATATCCTGAGCGTATCTTCAAACTCAATTTAACCAATATTTCCGCTGACACACAGCGTGCGCTATATAATATATGGCTTAGACATGTTGTATATGACAGCTGGCAGCCTGGCATGGAGACGAACTAATGGAACGGTGGACTAGCAATGAAGCCAGCAGCTGTAAACATGCAGCTAGAAAGGACTGAACACGCACCGACTGCAGCACAGCGCACACCGTCGGACATTTGGATAAAATCGTCAGCGCGGGGACTCGCCGTTAATGAGTCCAATAAAGTGCGGACCAACTGCACCGGTGGGCGGATTATGTACAAATAATGGCGACGTTAAGTCAGCCCCTTGCCACCCCGTAGCTTCGCTCTTTCCTCCCAGCCACCAAGAACGACTCAAGTGACTCGCGATTCCGGTGGTTTATGGGTTCCGTAACGATCTGCTGCCAATAGCGCGCGTCGATCAGCGAGGCGGCAGTTTAAAATATCGCCCGGTCGGTCGAACGGAAAAAGTCAAACGAAGGAACGTACGGGCATGCGCAGTGGCGCCACCGTCCACGTGACACGCCACATAAGCTGGCACCCGCCCGGTCAGCGGTCGGAGCGAAATTAGGTTTCTGGTCGGGCCTGCATTGTGTGCCGCACTCAGCGTATAATAGCAATCATCATCATCATCATCCAACTGACTCGACCGAGTATCGTTCGGGAACAAATTATTGTCTCTAGGCGCATCACTACAGACCGACTGTCAGTACACGACGTATATGAGACAAATGACGCGAGCAGTTAGACGGCATTGGATCATTGAGCATTGAACTGTGCCTATAGTGTTCCAGTCAGTCGATGGCATCACATCACCGCTAATAGCCGCAATCACTACAGCAGCTAATGCTAGGCCGGACAGGCTCATTGTCAGCTAGCATCGCTTGGCATTTTCCAATCCAAGCTCTATACGAATGTCATTTAGTAGGCCTAATGTAACTATTTTGTTTTTTTTTGGTCTTTCGTTGTAGGCCTATTAACTTGTAATTTTGCAATTTGCTGTGTTGTAATTTCTGTTATTGCAAATGGCGTTGGATGTTAAATAGGGCCTAAAAAGATTACTAACTTATTTCCTTAGCCTACTTATCTACCTACACCGTAAACATGTGTTTGAATTTTTAACTTTTGACGATTTTCTCAGTGACAATCGCCTGCTTCAGCTGGTTGACTGTCGTGAATCGTCAAAATTGATAGGCCATTTGTTAAAGAGCATCCCAAACCGCGTAGGCCTAACTGACTGGATTTAAGTCAAGGCTGTTTGGGGGCCACATGGTAGGCTCGATCAACGTTGATCACGCAACCGGTCAGTAGCGTCGCCGGCTTGAGTGCGTCGTCTGATATTTCACAAGGTAGTGTAGCGACACACTTGAGAATGGTGGAATCTATAATGACAGTTTTATTACAAATTGTCTCTTGATTCTGACAGTGAAAAATTTTGAAAATCGGTTAACATTTGATAAAACTATAAGATGTACAAAATGGTGCCATTTTTGGTCCACCCTGTAGGTAAATCGAGCACCGACCTGTCTGGCTGAGGTTAATACCCCGTTTACACGATCGAGCAAACATCGATCAAACGTTGAGCAAATGTATTCAAAATACACGTGCTAATTGCTCGACGTCTGCTCAATGTTTGCTAGCATTCATCCAGTTAGCTCGACGAGCTATGGTAATTAGCATGCTAATTAGGAAAGCGGGCTGGTTGTAATTCATCATCATCATCATCATCATCGACAACCGTGGGCTCAATGCCCGTTGGTGTCTGACGCCATTCTTACTATCGCTGCCCACCGCTGCCTATCTAGGGCAGCGTGGCTT
>Ga0209367_1000579_pt1 | contig 38075 bp, 24 predicted proteins | sample WorMetLIZISLAND2_FD_187412 | JGI IMG/M metagenome (GOLD analysis project Ga0209367, IMG submission 187412) | Marine gutless worms symbiont microbial communities from Max Planck institute for Marine Microbiology, Germany - Olavius geniculatus... ...
GGGGGGGGGGGCGCAGCAGGTTGCCTCCGGTTTAAATACGCCACTGCTCTCTGTAATTACACCCAAACTCGGAGGTATACTTTTTGACTCAGTGTGACGAATATATTGTGTAATGCTGTAACCGAATATTTTCGCATGCAGCTCTGTCTTGGGGCCGAACGATCTTTTTAGGCGTAGCAAGGTGTATGTCTTTCGGACATGAAATGCGTAAAGTGCATTGCCTATAAGGTTAAAAGTTGTGTAAAAGTCTGATGTCATCGTCTAACGGTATGTACGTCGTGACTGAGCACGTGACCCGGTGTTGAAGTCGCATGCTCGCGAGCACCGTGTCATCATTTCAGCCGGCAGTGCGGCCGTCCGTCCCTGTGACGATCAGCCTCGTGTGTAGGTTGACGTGCGGCGAAGAGATAATTTACGCGTAATGCGTGCACAGAGTCGTAGCGCGACCTTTAATTACACGCATCGGCCTAGGCACGATGACAGCAGACCGCCAGGTAAGGTCGATTGTATAACCCAGCAGTAGCGACCTGGCCCAGGGTTTGCCGCAAACTATAGGCCTACCGGCAACTGCAGATGATTTACTGCATATCAGCTTGCCTTTTCTTTGCGGTATTTGAGAAACACTTGCTTCGAAATTTATAGATTTTTTATTACGCAAGACTGAGACCGAGATGTCTAAGTTGTGCACCCTGGGAAACTGGAAGGAATGCGTTTCGCATGCAGTGGCAGATGGGTTGCATTTTTAGAATGCTATTTTGTATCTAAGAACAAAGCTCACTTTTGACGAACTGTTAAATCTGCATTTTTATTTTTTTCTTCTTGCCTAATTCTTACTTTGCTTTATCCTGTAAATTGGCCAAATTATAACTAAAGGCGGTGTTGCTCGTGTGTTACTAGTATAGGCCTACTGTAAGTAAAAAATTTGATGCCGTGGAAAAAATATCGTTCGCAAATCACAGGTAAGTTTTTTCACGAGAAATTTAATTAGCATTAGCTCACAGCGATGACGTTCAACGTGCCATGTGCCTGGCTCTGAGCTACGACGGTGTCAGTTAACGGAATGGAGCGATCGATGGTTTATGGCTTTAAAACCGATCTGCCGCCAGCGAAATGCATTCCTCCGCGATCTATATCGAACATTTAGATTACTACGCAGTGTACAAAGTCATACTGTACCACGTGTGCGGGGACCTGGATTGGAACTGTGGCTGCCAGAAATTGTCCTCGCACTGCATTTTACGGCACTGGTCTGCCAAGTGTTAATTACCGCGGGCTACTGATGTGCGATACATCACACCGGGGTTAATTGCTGCTGCAGCAGCTGCCGTAGCCACAGGCTCTGTGATCGTTGTGATGATGATGATGATGATGATGACGTCAAGTGTCGCAGCAGCAAGCACATTGTGAATAATTGGCAAATATCCGACATCAGTCAACCACGACATTACATCATCTAAAGTTATTGTGCTTCAGCATAATTACTCAGAGTTTCAGCTTTACAGCGAAAAGTCTGAAAAAAAACGTTCGACGTTTGCCGACATGACGTGTTGAGCATTGCGTCATAATACAACTTTTACATGCAGTCGTAATTTTTTTGTTATCAGACATAATATTCTTTGTTATCACTAGCTGTCTAGCATCTCGAGTTAAGTGTGTTTTTGAAATTAGTTTAAATCGTTTTCATTTTCGCGCAAAATAAAAAAAACGTTCAGAAATATCGTCGAAAATGTTTAATACGCTTTTTATGACAACTATTTAGCTGGTTAAACAGACGTTTATGAGCGTTTATTACAACAATGCAATCAATAACTGTGATTGCAGTTGGTACGACACTAATCGCTGCATGTACGTTGGCCTCATTGCTTCATGTCTGGTAGGCGAAGCGTTGCCACCGGCAGCGTGATGTGAACTACGGCGCCGCACAGAGCACGTAGTAGACCTACCGTCACGGTAGCTGAACTAAAGCCGCCGGTGGGAAAATGTAGGCTACGCACACGTGCAACAGGATAGAATAAAACGCGATAAAACGGCAATAATAACTGTGTTGCAGCATACGCTAGCCGCTGTAGTAAAATACATCTTTGCGAGTTGTGCAAATCTGCGTAGAACTAATACAGCATTTGTGTAGCTTGTGCAATAATAATAATAATAAAGCAACAATAAAACAAAACAAGTATTTTCAGCAACACTTATGAAACGCGCGACAGCTTAGCAGTTCCTGTTCGCAGGTTGTCTTCGTCTATTTCTATTCATTCGTTGCAGTTCGCTCTTGAAATCTGCGTCACAACCACAAATTGCAAAAAAAACTAAAAAAACCTATTTTGGGAATTCAAGGGCATTTAAGGTTATCGATGTTAACACCAATAAAAACTAGTCACTATGGCTTGTTATGTTAAACAGCATGTCTGTGCCTATTTGTAATCGTTTTACGCTACACGAGCCAATAGCGGTAAAATAACCACTTTTTAGGGGGCGGGGGGTAGTCGTCTTTAACGCCCGCCTGCACAGGCCTCCTTGAAGTTAGAAGGTCGGTATTTGGATTGCTAAAATCTACATTTAATGCTAAAAATTTCGTAGCCAAAAATTGCGAAAAATGTTTTACTAAAATTTCTATTTTGGGGGTTTAACGTTCAAGGTTATCGATGTTGACAAATCTAAAAAGCCGTCACCATTGCTTGTTCAACTTTGCGGCCAGTCTGTATCTATCTGCAACCGTTTTCATACTATAAGATCAAATCTGCAAAATAACATCTTTTTAGGGGGTACCCCTGTTTGACACCCTCGTTCGAGGGGAACCCTCTTACCTAGGGACATAAAATTTTGTCACTAAAAACTACAATCCTTGGGGCAGCCTACAATGTAAATATCGTGATTCTAGCTTGCAGTATTTTGATACGGTTCAAGGGTGTGACCGACAGACAAACAGACGGACGGACGCCCAGACCATAGCTAAGACACGCGAAGCATAGCTGTCGCGCCTAATAAAACTATAGATGTAAAAACATGTTTTTATATTTTTTTTATTTTTAATGTTTTTTTTGTTTTTTAATGTCGTTTTTTGTTTTTGTTAAAACATAAACGTACAAAATTAAAAATATGATTTATTTCTCATGGCCAAAATGCATTCAGCTGTTTTGATCTGTACATTTAGTACCATGTTTTATAATATTTTTTTTATAAAAGTTTAAAAAAACATGTTTTTTGTGTTTTTATTTGCAAATCAATGTTTTTAACATCTATGAATAAAACTAATGAAAACAATCACCGTGAATATATTCACTGTCTATTACAGAGAAAAGCGTCGTTCTACAAATGAGTAGAGAATTTGTATTTTTGTAGGTTTTTGTATGTGCTGAAGTTGCAACAGAACTGCAAAAAAATCAACCTGATCGGTTCTATTGGTTTTTCGTGCAGTTTTATTGCATGTTTGTGGACTGCTACAATAAATCAAATTCACACGGAGTCGATGGTGACCGTCTTTAGTTGCTTTAGTTTTTTATTTTCATTTCGTCGTTATTTCATCGCACATGTGTGAGTGCCTTAAGCCGCAGTGTAAGCGGTGCTGCGCCGTCGCAGTGCTGTTGATTCATTTCATTCGAGTCAGTGCGTCTAGGCGATTGACCAGCGAGCGACGCTTCGATTAGCGGCAGCTGTAAAAGACTACTACTAGCAATCATCGGACGTCAAACGTAAACCGTTTCGATGGATAAAGAGCATGTTTCGAGATAGTTTTCGCGCCGCTGCCGTTGCTGCTGCCGCCGCTGCTATCGACGTGCGGAATGCACGGATGACCGAACGTAGATGATGGTCGTCATCGGTGTCGCTGATAATTCTGCAATGCCGCAGTCGCCTGCTCTGAACGATCGGAGGAGATCAGTATTTAGTATTTATGCAGGCGTATCTGTTTCATATTCGACATGCAAGTTAAGTTTTTTAACGAGCAAAAATGCCAGCGCCGAGTGTCGACATGAAATGCGACTGTTCCGCGTGCATTTGCCAAGCGTCTCAGGCGTTGACAATGAATAGGCCTACTATGTGCATGCTGTCTGCTCTGAGAGGTTAATTCTGAGCGACCGAGATCAGCCGTAATAGCGAGCGAACCATTCTGCTCGAACGATTTAAATGCGAGAAGGATCGGAGGCGTACTGTTGCGTATACTGTAGGTTTCAGAGTGTGACCGACGAACTGACGATTGTAGCACGTGGTTTGGCAGTCATCGTCGTGGGCTGACGGATACCGGTTAGCGCGGTGAGCGACAGACACTGCACGGTGGAGGTGCATGTATGCTGAGGGTTTCCGTGTCGTCCAGTTTGAAGTTTTTCCTTGCACAGAGTCAGAGCATTAAGCGCCACTCGTCGCAGTGACAGCAATAGTTCTAACGTGATGAGTCGCAGGCGCTGATTCCGTTCGTAACGCTCGACGACGTAGAACTTAACACAACATCATCAGACGAGGCCGACGCCGACGATGTTCTACGTGACTGGACTGGATGAGTTGTATGAACCTCGGCGCTGCCAGGTCTCCTGGTTTACCACGCAGTCCGTCTGTGATCGGCGAGGTTTGCGCAACGCACTGTCATTTTGCGGTAAGTGCTGACAGGGTGTCTGACGTAGGCTTTTCATGTAGACAATGTAGACATTTAACGTGCAAGAAGAAAGAAGGAAGTCAGACGAATAAGAGTTTAGAAAACATTGGCGGACTCGCGGCAATCAAGTCAGCTATAGTTTGGTGCAAATGTCAGTCAGCGGCCGTTTGGCACTTTTATATACATTCATCGAATGAACCGAGTGACCTCTCGCCGTGCCTGTGCCATTACGACAACACCGTAAACGTCGTACCTGTTCTTATTATTGTGATTACGTGGAATCGCTTCTTGCAGCGCAAGCGATTTCGCCTATTCTTACACATTTCTCCGTGACGTAGTCTGTCTGTCTGTCGTCTGTTACAATCGTGCACTCTGCTTAAACCTTCCGACTGATTTAGATGCTATATAACAGGTTTACTTGTGGAGTTCAGTAACGCATTGTGTTAGACGGGGGTCACTGACGTTCGGGCAAAGCGGAGATTTGGAGGTCAAACCCCCAAATTGCTAAACCGTCAGTCCTATGAAGCCACCTGGCGAATACAAACGACCATTTGTGGACGACAGCGATTCCGCTTTTTGGTTCTTGTTAGTTTTTTTTGTAACTCTGCGCTGTTACATACTTAGTATATTTAATAATTTTGATCAGTGTTTATAACCGTACTACTTGATGTGCGTGGAATGCGTGTGTCAGGTGCGTCGATGATGTCGCGTGATCGTGCAGACACTGGCAGCACTGACGACGACGGTGACATATTCTCGGTGGATTCCAGTGCAAGTGGCGGCCGTGCGTATACCAACGGTAGACCGGAGGCGTGGTGGAGCTACGGCAGTCGCGGCGGTCCTCCGTCAGCACTGGTTCCAACACACCCGAGCGCCCGCTACAGTCTGACCGGGCCGGCAGCGTTCGGAGTGGGTGGAGGCAGCGTCGGTCGACGGTCTAGTGCGTCTGGCAGTGGCGCTGATGACGAGGTCGTCTGGGACCTGAGCGAGTCGCTGGCTGAGCTCTATGAGAGAGATCAACGTCGTGAGGCGGCGTTAAGCGCCAGACCCTCGCCAGACGGCGCCAGCGGGGAAGCCACCACATTCAAGGTTGACGTCGCCTCGTGGCTGGTGGCGGACCCGGGCAACGGGTTCATGCGAGTCTTTGCACCGGGTGGGGTCGGTGTGCGGGCGTCACGACTCGTTCCCTGCACGCTGACAACCACTGCACACAAGATCTGTCTACAGCTGGGCGTCCCAGGCACTTCACTTCACATCCAGCTGGCTGGCGACGCCGTCCGGCGTTTGGAACCACACGACCAGCCGCTGACCATTCAGAACGATTACCTCACGAAGCTCGGCTACAGCAACGTGGCCGCTATGCAGGCCGAGGGCATCAGCGACGACTTGCCATACCTCGTCAAATTCTACTCCGGTACATACATGTACAGACATTGTTCAGTTTACGTTACACGAAACTTTTTGTGTATACAATCAAAATCTTTATTTATCGCGGTGATAGAAAAAAACAGAAAAATGCGTCCTCCCCCGTACCGACAGTATAGGATTATTAACCTGCCATGTGGCATGCTGTCACTGTTATAAACGAGAAATAAATTTTGTTCATTTTATCCACATACCATTTTGTGCAACAATTTACACGCAGTTCTATACGAAATATTTGTCTGTCGCGTTCTGGCGCCGTGACAGCACTCTTTGTTACTGAGGCACTGCAGATTTTGTCTGTCTGTCTGTCTGTCTGTCTGTCTGTCCGTCTGGACCAAAGATGACATGATCACCATCTCTGTCTACAGTTTTTGTCGCCAAGTTGTCGTTAAAGCGACGGTATGCAGTGCAATGATTATTGCGCTGTGGACAGGTAAACCGATGCGTCACAGCACATTCTCACGCAAGCAACTCAAGTCGTGGGTCAACACGAAGAGGGGAGGTCTGCTTCAGCAGTGGGTCTACCGCAGCTGTGTCATCTCTGGCACGCGTCTGCTCCTTTACAAAGGTAAGACCGCCATTTGCGCTATTGCTTCATTCTTCAATATGCGCTATTTGAGGCAATTTCACGCTCAACGAAATTCTTGATTTGCAAGCAAAAGTAGGAGATATTAGATTAAGAAATTGTCATTAAGCAAGACTGATACGAAGTCGAAGAATAGCCACATTACGATGACCTTGAGTCGCTTTAAAGGTCATTTAACTTATTTCAGTTTTTAGCAGCGATGTCTCGTATAGGTAAGATGCGATTACCAATAAGTAATGAATCACGAATCATATGTGGCGTGCTGTTTTAGCCGAAGTAGGCCTAGAAAGGTGGGTTTCAGGTCACGAAGTCACAGACAGCCACAGGTAAATTTTGACAGCAAAAGCATTTAATGCCACGTCCAGTCTGTTCGCTCGCGACATTTGACGCTATACGAGCGCAAATCTGCATCGACTGAGTGACGTATTCTATTAAATGTTTTGCTGGTGGCAACGTCAAGTCGCCCCGAGTGACTCAGCGGAGGCCTCGTGCATAGATCGTGTCCTAGTAAATTGACGTAGGTAGTAGATTTGGTCGTCCTGTACAAAGAGACACGTTGTACTTGTCGCTGTTGGTCGGAATGACATTTGCTTTGCTTTGCGGCTGTCACCCGGTCAGCCATTGATTTGACGTATGATAATGAGAGTGGTACAGTCGGTGTCAGCAAGACATTGTAGGCTTGGGTATCGAACTAAATCACGCAGAAACGCAGATGACAGCCGGTGAGCTTAGCAGGCTTATGAGCTAACGAAACGCTTACTGATTGTGCTTTTTATGATCCCTCAGCTATAACTATCAGATCCTTTCGCTTACAATTTCAACAAGACGCCGGTTACACTGGTATACATTGTATGCATGCGTTCGTCAGCAATGGCTTCGTTTAGCATATGCAACAGTGTTCTATATCATATCGCATATGTCGTGCTTCTTCTGGGAAAGTTGCAATCGATGCATCAGTTTAACTGGCCACGCAGCAATATGTTGCAGTTTCAACACTGAATGGCATCGTGGCAAGGACGCAGACAATTGTTCCCCTAAATTTTAATCTGTCGAAAAATGTCGCTTTTGTCAAAAATGTCCTCAAAAATACAAATTTGAGGCTGAAAATCCCCATTTTTGCCTTTTTTGAGGGGAATAAAATTTCAAGCACCCCGTAGTCTCATCCGTCGAATGTGGGAAATTAGCTGCTGTCTGTCAGAAAACTGTTACTCTGTGCTCAGCCTAACTTGTTACCCCCCGCTGTTGAATGCTGCTGCGGTGACTGTCTTAGCCATACTTGCTGTTTTTTTTAGCAATTATGATACTAAGTATCGATTTCATCAACATATCTGAGATCAGCGCAAACTGCAAGCCTGCAAGTACGGAGTTACTGATTGAGTTCACATACGTGCGCTGTACAGATCAGTCTCAGAAGGAGGATCCGGCCGTCTTTCAACTGGTGAAGGGTTCCGTGGAGGAGGTGAAACTGAAAGGTCACGAGCAGTGCCTCAAACTGACGTCGACGCAAAATGGAGAAAAAGTGATCTTTCTCTCTTTCACCAACGCCAAAGAGTACGAACAATGGCTGCGTCGCTGTAAAAAGGTGAGCTTCGTATACAAAGTAAAATCTGGCTCAGTTGACTCGTCACTAATAGGGTGTTTACACGATCGAGCAAACATCGAGCAGCTAGCTCGACGTTCTATGGTAATTAGCATGCTAATTAGGAGGGCGGGGGATTGTAATTGGAAGGCCTATATAACACATGATCAGCTGTAGGCTAAGAGCCTAAGCCTAGGCCTACATTTGAGCCAGGGGCGGGGTTCCATTAGGCCTGCTAGAGCCAGCTCGATGTTTGCTCGATCGTGTAAACACCCTATAAAGTTACCAACGTATAGACGTTGTAAATACCATATATGCACGTATCGTACATAAACTTTTACTAATTCCTTTCTCACTCATGCTGCCAGTATTCCTGGTAATAGTTACTTCTGTTTACTGAGTAAATATTATATTTTTCTTCTGTGGCGAAAACGATACTTCAGCTACCTACCAAAAGAATAAAATTACGTTTTTATCGTGTATAGGCAGATAGGAATAAAATATAGTCCTTTAGTTCTACTAATATGATTATTCACTGGACACCCTACGTCTAGTTCTGGTTGTTGAAATGATTAAGAGCCGTAGAGTAGAGTGTCAGTAAGTGGAAGACAATCAGCTGTGTCTGTCTGGGCGCAGGCGACGGACAAGCTGCCGACTGTGGCGGACCTGTCTAACTGTCAGCTCGAGTACCTGCCTGAGAACCTGTTCGTCAACGATCAGCTGTCGGCGTTGAACCTTCAGCACAACACACTGCGTGAGAAACCGGTAGACGACGACGACATCTATGTCATCGGCTGGCTCGACGACCTCGCCAGGTTGTTCGCTACGTATTGCTAGTGGGCGAAGAATACACCCGTGCGCCATATTTTACAAAAAAAATTTTCACTGAAATTTGTTTGTAACCTTTGTTGTAATTTTGACAAAAAGTGAACAAAAATGATTAGAAGTACAGAACTAAAATATCTTTTTTGGTGAAGGTAATAACTCAGAGTAATACAGTGATGATGCTTAACTCACCGTGATGTTGAAATGTTTGCCTTCCAGCTCTGAGGTCAACCGTTATAAATCGTTCAAAAGTATGAGTACATTTCCCAGAGATTGGAAAACAGTCTCTTTATCGAAAACTGTTCTACTGCGAATAAAAGAGTTTTGTCTTTAATGTGACTAAAACACACTTAACTTGTGTAAGTCGAAAACACAATATCTTGAGTTTTTTTGGATGTTTGACTGTTGCCAACAGATTCAAACAGGTTAATTTGAGGTTAATTTGTTGTATGTGCAACAGATTCAAACATCTACGATCACTAAACCTGGCGGACAATGACCTGTGCACGTTTCCGCTATCCATCTGTTCCATTTCAACCCTCGTTCATCTCAACTTAGCCAGCAACAAGCTCAGCAGCATTCCGCCCAACATCTGCAAACTAAAACAGTTAGTGAACGCTTCATGTTATCATGTCTGCTTATGTGTGGTCCTAGATACAAGAAGCCATGTGTTGCTATTTTGCTAAATGATAATTTACTTTGTGAATGATCGAATGTTACTTTTGAGAGTGGCTTGAAAATCAAAGTCTCACTTGCAGCCAAGAGAATGAAGTTTTTTTAGAGCTTTTAATTATATATATGTTTGTGTTGGGTCCACTGCCTCTCCAATGTTATTGTGTCATTTACTTCATACTTATTGTTTGCCGATTTTATTATATGGTCTTAAAGCTGTTACCATTTCTAATGCTAATCGCCAAACCCTGTATGTTACTTGAAAAACTGCCTTGTATAAAATCTTTAAATTAAACGATGAGGTTAATTTGTTGTATGTGCAATATTGTCTTGGTATTCTGACTATATCCTATGTATTTGATTTACGCAGATTATGTTTTTTGTTTAAGTACTCATATTATTTCTGTTCACAATATTTTTTACGATGTGTTTGTTTTTTTTGAGTTTAACAAATTATGTTTAGTTTATTCTGTAGGTAAACTTTCTCATGGACATTTTAAAGCTTGTGTTTGGTATGATTTTCATGTTTGTATAACTTAGGTTTATTGTTTGTCTTACTTTCTGTCTGTCTGTTTCACTCTACGTTGTTTTTGTGTGAATAAAGATTATTATTGTCATCCTTTTAATTCATCTGTTTTTTTTCAATTGTACCTGTGTGCTTGCACGTCGTGCCAGATGGTGTAAGTGCTGTAACGGTTGATGTTAGTTTTGCTGGATAAAAGATGTACATACTGTATGAGTGACGTGAACGTTCTTGACGCAAATGTCTGTAGTTTTGGCCGCCTCACCGTAATGTTGTCGCTTCACTACCGTGTGAAATGCAGAAGTCGCAGTTTGGCCATTGACAACAATGAATTCCTACGAGGTAGCGCATGCGTCGGCTCAGTAATTATTAACTGAATAGCGACAAAACGATTGGCTATTATTATCTCTTAAAAAGTCACACGTGTGACATAACATCATCTTCATTACAGCATGTGCTCAAAATGTTCTCCTACAGCACCAATGCAAGCGATAAACGTTGACACCATTTGCCGACAGCACGTTTAGTAACTGCATGACTTAAGCGGCCCACTCACTGTTGATGTATCATTTCAGTTTGTCGACTTACAATTTTAAAATGAAGACGAAGTAACAGATTTTTAATGATTTTGTGGTTTTAATTTTCTGAGCTAACGCATGCACTACCCAGTATGAATTCATTGTTGTCAATGGTCAAACTACGAGTTCTGCATTTCACAAGGTAATGTAACGACAACATTAGAACTAGGTGGCCAAAACTACAGATATTTTCTTCAGACAGTTTCTTGCTAATGTCGCCCACCAAAAATTATTAAAATCAGCCAATGTTTCATGGAGCTATCGAAAAAATAAAAGTGGCACGTTCTTATGGATCGCGGTGTCGAGGGTAACACAGATTTTGCATAGTTCAATTGCCACTGGCAATAACAAAGAATATTTAACTCTTGTATTTAACTACTGACCTTAGTCACGTAAAGAATTTCTTTTGGAACATTTTGCTGAAAACCACATGACTCTACGACGTACAGTTGCAAACTTATCTTGTCATAAACTTTGTGCCGTTTGTTTGACCACCCTGTATACTATCACACCTACCATAGGCACTCATATACGTTGCTACATTCGCGCACATTGTGTTGAATCGTTTGAACGATAGCTTGCAGGAGCTGCACGTGCATAATAACCACCTGTCATCACTGCCCGATGAGCTGGCGCTGCTTCGGCGTCTATTTGCGCTCGTTCTGGCGTTTAATCACTTTGACAGACTACCGCCCGTTCTCATTCGCATGACCAAAACCAACGTCTCCGAGATAGAAAACGTCATTTTCGCCGGCAATCAGGTTTTTGTACATATTGTCAGTAACGTAGAAAAAGTCTTAAGCCAGCGTATTTGCAGCTATACGTCGGGGGCTCTAATACATTGATGACGATTCTTAGACGTCTTGGTAATCTGTGTACATGTATATTGCCTGAACGGATCGCCACCAGAATCCGAGTGGTTTGTCTTTCGAAACCCGTTCACCTGCAATTATTATTCGAAGTAGGCCTATGTGATAGACAGACAAAGCTGACAAATTAACAGCAAAGCAAATTACAGCCAAAAACACGCACATTAACGCTGCTGCGATGCTGCAGATTCGGTAGAACTAACTGTTTAGCAGGATTGCTCCATGCGTTAACGCTGTAGATACAGCAGCTGAACGTGGAGACTCTGGTTGAGATGCGGCACGTGAAGAAGCTCGACCTACGAATGAACCATCTCGTCTTGTCGGTCGACGAGACCGCGAACTTCAGCATGTTTGAGCGTCTGACGCACGTCGACGTGCGTGATAACCGTGTCGCGGAGCTGGACATGAGTGCCGTTAGAACACTGGAATACCTCAACTGTGAGCGGAATGCGATGTCCAGTCTACACGTCAACGGAACGGCGCTCAAGAACATCTTCGCAGCGTGCAACTGTGAGTAGGCCTACCGTAATTTTTGGCGCTGATGACATGGGCATGCTCTACTTACAGAATCTTGGTTTTACTTTATCTGATGAAAACTTTGAGTTTTTTGTCACGCATTTTAGATACAGTCTTTTTATTCCTATTTCTGTGTATGACTAATAATTGCGGACAAAAAAGCTGATATAGAGCAATCACAGTCTTACGTCAAAGTTAATAAATAATTCGAAGCTACACGTACATAATTAATATTTGTTAATGTCTATGGATGAAAAGTACCCGGGTAATGAATTAATTACGGATGTAGCATGACTCGATAGGTTATGACGTAGCATTTTCATTATTCGTTTTTTCTGCATTATGCAAATAAAGAAAGGTATATCAACAATATCTGAAAGTTTAGTTAAAATCAAATATTTGCAATTTTGTACAGGTTTAGAAACTTTGGTGATAAATCCGAAGCCAGAATGGCTGCTGCAGATGGACGTCTCAGAGTAAGAAAAAAAACTAACGCATTATACATTATACATTATACATTATTATTATTATTATGTAATTAATTAAATTAATAAATGCACAGAAAGTGTAGCAGTATAATGTGTGAGTCGCTATAGTTTATTTGATCTCGCATTACATAGTTTGCCGACTTACATGAGATAGTGTATTAGCATAGAGATGGTTTATATATACATCTTTATTCTCCCAGAAGGTAGCAAACAACAGCACAGCGCACACAACAAGAGAAAATAAAAGACAAAAAACAAAACATACGACACAAGGAAGCAATGTCCAGGAGTGATAAATCTACAGAATAAAACACACGAAGAAAGCACAATAAAAACACACAATTATAATTGCAACTCAGAACCAAACTTAGTCCAAACGGTTTTTAGATAAACATGACATTGAGCTATATAAATGTAATGTTGACATTAACATTGACACATCGTGTTCTCGTTTTATGTAGTAACTGTTTGGAGTCTCTTCCCGACTGGACTGGTGACTGCTTTTTTCTGCAGAAGTTGAACGCCAGTCAGAACTTTCTCACGTCGCTGCCTCCAACGTGAGTTGACAAACATCGTTCTGCTGTTACTCGCGTCATAAATATATTGAAGCTGAGTGACAGCTCTCCGTTAGTGCTGCTAAAGTGCATTCATTTTATTTTTATTTTAAAATTTTGTCATATCTTGTCAATCTTATTACAAAATTCAAACACTTTTTAACTCAAATTTAAACACGTTAATTTTGACATTTTGTCTAATACTCGTGCCAATGATTTTTTACGCTTTTGTGCTTTTATCTGCCGCTAATTAACTGTGTAGGAACACTATGCCATTGTGCTATGTCGCTCGTCTCTCCGTCTGTCCATCAGTGATGTCGTTTTCGCGACATTCGTGGTTTACATCGATTGATTTTCACCAAACGTTTGTCAGTAGTGCGTCTTAAAATAAAGATAAGCTTGTTACGTTTGCGGGTTTTAAATATGCTAAAAATAACGGCGCGTGCAGAATCTGACGCTCAGCGTTGAGTTCTAGCCATTTAGTTTTATTGTTTTCTATTATTTCTTTTCTTTTATACACATTTAAATGTACACCACTCTGCCATTATCGTAACATTTTTTGCGTAATAACTGTTGGTGTTGTTGTTTCTGTGAAGCTTGTTTTCGAATGCCAAGAAGTTGAAATATCTTTACCTCAACCGTAACTTTCTGACGCGCCTACCGGACAACGTCGAATGTCTGTTACTCGAAGAGCTGAGTTTACAGTTCAACGAACTCACGCAGCTGCCACCCACTCTCCTCAGCAACGCCAACAAGTCAGTTCTAGTGTTTTTCTTGTAATGCAGGCTGTTATTATTGTAAAAAAATGCTATTAACTGAAATAAATTTATGTGATAGCAAAAAAGCCGCTTATGTGGTAAAAAATAAAACGAATGATGAGTTTGCTGGTCGCTTAGGCCCTATACGCTGTGTGAGAGGGGTCGTTTGAAGTTTTGATGGGCGGACTTAACGCACATAGACGAAAATTGCACAGTGTCTTATCTTCACTGGCCAGTTTTAATTTTCTCGCCATTTCTTTGAGTTGTACAAGCCCTCATTTGTATTGCAAAATGTTTATTGGATGATTGTATGCAAATCTGCTGTAGCTCTATTACACCATTTTATTTTTTTCGTTGTGTCAATTTTGTTAACTTGTAATTCTACTACGTTATGTTTTCTGTTATTTCAATGGCGTTTAAATATTGTGCTATAAAAGATTACTTGCTTACTTTCTTACTTACTTAACAGTCTGCTGAGATTTAATTAGTCATACTAACAGTGAATTAACGCCGTGCAGTGCTGTCCGTTGCGGCGTGCAGGCTGCGTACGCTGAATCTGACGAAGAATCGTCTGACCAGCCTTCCACCGCTCAACACAAACCTTGACCTGAACAAGGTGCAGGAGCTGTACTTGTCACGCAACGCGTTCAGTAACCCGGTGATGCGCGTCGTCTCCGGCTACTCGCGTCTGAAAGTTCTTCATCTTGCACAGAACGAACTCACCGAGATCTATGACGAGTTAGCGTCGCCAGTTTCATACTGCCGTTTTGTCTCATGGCGTCATTTCAGCAAATTATTTGGGCTCTCAGTAGTCATGGGGGGTCTTAGTCTACGTAACGTATTGTTCTTGCAGCAGAACACCGTTTTTAACGGTACGGTTTATAGGAAACAAATTGAAATCATACATTTTTGGAAGGGGTTCGTAAGCTCTTTAGTTCCCCTCTCTAAATGACGCCCCTGTCTTGTCTGCTTTAATTCTGACACTTGATTTGTTATAATTTGAAAGACGGTATACTTTTAGTTAAGCCTACTTAGCATTGCATACGCTGTCATTAGCTATAGGCTTATGTCAAACCGAACAGTGGATTAAATTGCATCTGATGTCTCAGTATATTCCGGTCGGTCAATCGAAACACATTTATACGGAACGTAATTATACCAATAAATACAGTTTATCAACAAACATACAGCAAAAATAGCGTAAGTTTAAAAAAAACATGCACAATATGCAATTATGCATAGTACAATGATTCTAAAACTCGAAGGCGATTTTAGGTATTCTACACCGTGTCCTAAAATCAGCGGCCCCTTACAGATAAGTTAATGGTTAATACCGGACAGTTTTTTTTTTACAAAATTTGAAGCAATCATTGAGACAATCATTCTGAACTTGTCTTTGAAGTTTGAGCCTAACATGACAATTTTTGATTTCGACGCAAGTTTTTAGTTTAAGGCGGATACGCTGCTGTTTCATTTCTTTGTCAGTAACAATGTATAGAACGTATCTTAATGTAAACAAACTCTGACGTCATAATGACGTTACACTGAGCACACACGGTAAGGTGCGTACGTCATAATGAGTGTGACCGTAACTAATGTTAAGATGGTGCAGTGTACGATTATTTCGTTGAAATCCATAAACTATAAACTGAATTAGGCGTGTTTGAATCAGGGGGCCGCTAATTTTGGGACACGGTGTTTGTAGCAGACTCAGTTGTGCGTAATGTATTGATCGACTGCATCTATAGTGAGTTGCGAAAGCTGGAGATGCTGTATGAGCTGAACGTGTCGACCAATCAGTTGAGTTGTCTGCCAGCATCTCTCAACCAGCTGCCGAAGCTCGTCATCTTACGCGCTCATTCCAACTACCTGCGCAGTCTGCCCGACTTCCGCCAAGCCAAGGCACTACGAGTACGATTAATGTCTTGTCCGACAAAGAAATTATTGATAAAGTAATAGAGAACGAAATTGTTGCTGTTGGTCAGTGTTTATTGTATTGTTTGTGTTCTGAAATACATCTGTTAAATGTATTAGTCGAATAGTAAAATATTAATATTCGTCAGATATGAATGGTTAGTAAATCAAACGTGAAGTGAAAGGGGGGTGTGCCGACGCGTGCGCCGCACGCGTTGAAGGTGTGATACATTTTTAACATTTCAACGCGAATTTGTCACGAAAAATTGTAAAAATCGCAGAAATATGGACAAAAAAATTGATGGCATGTTTCCGACTCGCTGCAGCATGGCGACTGTAGTATTTGAAAAACTTAGCGCGCTCGTGCATGTGACTGCATGCGCTGCAGGTGCTGGACGTGGGTCACAATGAGCTGATGAACGTATCCGTGACGAACCTGATGGCGTCACAGATTAGTCTGCTCGACATGTCGCTCAATACTCAGCTCAAGGTCGACCCGCGAGAGTACAAAGCCGTCAAGTAAGTAAACAGCATTACAGCAACTGATAGGACCATAATTGACAATAAGTCATGACTTAGTGTTGATTGTGAGAGGTCTCGGTGTCGGTTTGTTAATTGGACCTTGTTACTACAATAATAATGACAATGAGGAAATATAGCTTCTGTGATAACTATGACGCACATAACATTTCGTGACCACCTAAAAGCTACTATGTTTTGACGTATTTCATAAACAAATTTTACTGCGCTATTTTTACACTACGATGTTAAAAATTGAAGTCTGACATAGGCGTACGATAGGCTACGGAAACTGTCAGCTGCTTTAATTGCAAAAAACACTGATTACTGTTGCAGCTTGATCGCCACTGTCACATGGAAATCAAGCCGGCCAACGCCCGTTAGTGTGCGAAAGAAATCTTGATAACTTGGTGAATAGTGTAAAACCTGCACTGAGAGCAAGATTTCACTGATTGTGTTGGCTGAACAGGAGTAAGAAAAGCGTGTGTCTGGTGGACTTGACCGGTCAGAACCGTGAACTTCCCGGACTCCGCCGTCCGAAGCAGCTGCCAAGCATCGCTGAGAACACGGAACTCGAAGAAATGCTGCCGTGGAAAGTCGGCTTTTCCGAAACATCGGGAATACGCAACAAGTGCGCAATAAAGCCCAGTATTTCATCAGCATTACATTTTTCTTTTTTACAAATATATTTCTTTCTGTTTTCTTCTTCATTTTTTCGACAATAACTAACACATTTAATCGTTTGAACTGTTTTATAAAAAGTAAGAAAAAATACTCCGTTTTTACGCGCGACAGCGGCTACTGCTGTAGCGTGTTTTAGCCATTGCAATTTTGTCCGTCTGTTCGTCTGTCTGTCCGTCCGTCACACGGATGGATCAGTCAAAAACGGTCCAAGCTAGGATCACCAAATTTTACCATCGGCTGCCTGGAAGACTTTAGTTTCAGGAACCGTAAAGCTTTTCCATAAATTCGAAGGGGCTCACCCCCCCAGCAAAGGCGCTAAATGAAAGGAAGTGGAGAATATTTGCGACTTTCAGGCAATATGTCGCTGTATCTCAGAAACGGTGCGAGATAGGGCTTAGGTTACCATTAATCACTAATAGGAAGTCCTGCACTGGCTTTTGATTGGCACTGAAAGCAATGACCTTGAACGCCATAATAAAGGTTTTCTGGATTTTTCGGCGGTTTTTGGTTTGACACATATTTTAAAAGCAAATTGCGCCGAAATCATTAAAGATATACAGGGACAGTTTGCGTATAAAACTTTTAGCATTAAACGTAGTTTTCGCTAGCTTAAACTTCGCCCCTTGCACTCAAAGAATTATCTTGGGTACTACCCCTTCAGAATACTCGCATTCGGCCAATCAAACGTTTACGCGGGACGGTGGCGCCATCTGATTTATGTGAGTGCATCGCACCTAATATCAGTTGCTGAGATCGGCGATCTTAGATTTTGTTCGCAGTGGGCCTTCAAACAACATGGACCGCTGTCGCGCGTTCCCTTTTGCGTTAGCTAGGCTTTCTTGTTTCTCCTGGCGTCACGATGCACTATAGGCCTAAGTGTATAGTCAACACATGCATTTAAAGTCCTAAATCGCTTCAGATGGTCGTCGGTGTTACATATTTTATAAACTTTGTAGAATTTCTGAGAAAGATTTTGGACCTCCGTGCAATGACCCTGCGTAACTTTGACATTGAACCTAAGCCTGATCGTAAGCATTTTACATCAACGCTGTCTTATAATTTTAACCACAGCGGCTGTCGTTTCAGTGTGATGTCGTTCTAATGGACAGATGCCTGTGTAGGTTGTGCGTAAGTATACTAAAGCAGCTACGGTTCAACCCTGACGAATCGTTGTTTGGCATGTTCGACGGAGGACACAACAGCAACGTGCCGCGCCTGATCGTCCACAGGATAGCGGAAGTCCTGCGTGACGCCATGATGCACCATGAGTCGCCGTCCGAGTACATGAAGTACGCCATGCTCGCCATGCACAGGTTTGAAGTTCGAACCGCACGCTCTGTCATTGTGCCACCCTGACGCTATTGTATCGCGAGACGTATCGCCTTGATCTTAAGACGCGTACAGAGCGACGTAACTGAACTGAACTGAACTGACAAGGTTTAGTTTTTGACGAACTGACCCATGGGCAAGCAGGGCAAGCCTATTGGTCATTGGTTGATGCGTACGTGAGCGTAGTCACAGGCTTCCAACGCCATTAGACGACGCCTATGGTAATGCATTACTGCTTGTTCATTGGCCAGTTCGTCAAAAACTAAACCATGTCAGTTTAATTCAGTTCAGTTATACGTCGCTCTGTACGCGCCTTTACCTTACAATACTGTACATAATACTCTGAATACGCAGATAACAATCGCGCTTACATCCGTCATCATCATCAACAACATGGAGGTTTAACGTGGCATCAAACTCAGTATTATTTCTAGAACCACGACAGTGAAGTATCAAATAAGTATAGGTCCGAATATGACGGTCGTCAGAGAAAAAGTCTTGAAATCCTGTCAGAAGACAGAAAGCCGCGTAAATTGTTGGACGACTTTTAGCACATAAATGAAACACAATAGACCGACCACAAAATACGTCAATACTCGTATGCTTAACGTTGACATATCTTAGCAAGATTGGTAAGCGCTTCTAATCACGAGCCTTATTCGTGTAAGCAACGTATATTAAGTATACATAGATTTTACCTTTACCTTTTTATGGCCGTATCAAGTACGCACGTTACTTATATAATACACGCGCGTTTAACCTGTTTAAACGTGCTAGTGTCTGAACTGAAGCTGCATTGTCGCTACGAACATTGTTGTGTGTGTCTATACAGACGGCTCAAGTCGACCGGTCAGCGGTTGGGTGCTGCAGGTACGCTTATCCATCTACAGCGACACCTGGCGGACGGTCAACTCAACCAGTTCACGATGAACGTCGCTAACGTCGGTGACGTAGAAGCCGTGCTCTGTCGTCAGGGTGAACCTCTGATGTTGACCAAGAAGTTCGTCACGACAGCCGACCGCGAAGAATGTCAGCGAGTTTGCGCTGCCGATGGAATTATCACCGAGGTTTAACGTCGCCTTTTTTCTTATCCTATGATAATCGTTTTGTATTAGAGCTGCGCAAATGACGACAAATTACCAAAAAATTAACGATTAAAACATTTGAATCGCTAAAATTTTGATTGAAGTCACAAAAGTAATGGCAGCCTGCCGTTTACGTGACCTGGGGGCGATCAGCTCAGACTCTGTAATCGTAAACTGATCATTGGATTTTTAAAAAAAAAATTTATGTTTTTTTATTGCCACCGTAAGCCAAATAAAAATTTTAAAACATCTGTTGGAAATTAGCGAAAAATGTTTTTTTTCGTATGAACTCATTGATATGTTTGCAATTTGAAAGACAGTTATTCTCTATGCAGGACGGTAAGGTGGACGGTACGACGATCTGTACTCGTCTGCTGGGTGCCGCCTATCTGTACCCGCATGTTGTACCGAACCCGTTCTCTCTGTCAGTCGCACTGCGCGCCAATGACGAGTTTATCGTTGTCGCTAACTCTGCCTTGTGGGATGTCGTCACTCCCGAGGACGCCGTCGAGGAAATTTACGAGATCGGAAACCCGGTCGTCGCCGCTAAACATCTCCAGGACCTGGCACAGGTTTGCTCTCCAGTCACAGTGATCTAAATGTTACGCTTTCTTGCTTAGACTACAGTGCATAAACTCACACGACATAAAAAAAACTTTAGAACTAATATCACCGTCATCATCAGTTTATTTCAGACATGTACACGGCCAAATTCGAGTAGGCCTATAGGCGTAGACAATTTCGAGCTTAGTAAACGGCAGCAGAATGGTGTACATTTTTGAAGTTTCGTAGTAAGCTTATTTTTGAACAGGCGACATAAATCTTGTGTGATTTGTGCTTACTGCAGGCTGGCGGTGCTAAAGAGAACGTGAGCGTACTGGTGATACGTCTAAACACCGACCGCGGTCCGTCGCTGGCTCGACTTCGGCCCACTCGGCAGGTAATGTCGATAGATGACGTCGAGGCTGCGATGGCGCACGATGCTGCTCTGAAGGCGCTCAGAGCGGCGAGAGCGGAGCGCGAGGCCGCTGTGAACGCACTGACTTCTAGCACTACCGACACACAGCCGACCGTCCAGGCGACCCCCGGACCCACTGTCCCACCGTCGAGTGACGCTGTAGGACCGACGCCAGGGCTCAGCCCAGCCGGCAGCAGTTTGTCCGGGTACACCGCCAGAATGAGCTTTACATCGAGCGACACCGGTGCAGGTAACGACGACGACGTAACGCCAAGAAACAGCGTCGAAACCCTATCATCATCATCAACCACCACCACCACTCGTGGAAATCCATCGACGTTATCACCATCACTGACCAGCGGTCAGAGTGCTTCGTCGTCGGCGTCCGGACAGACGCTGCGAGTCAACTTTACCGGCACTGATGACGACGACGACGAACTGATGAAACAATTGATCCGACGAGCCTCTCTGAAGGACGACGACGAGGAAGAGGAGGAAGTCGACGTCGATGATCGTTTTGTCCGCGATATCATCCACGCCGAGCTCCCCCCGCCGCCGTCTGCCGCCGCCGCCGTCGTGTCCTCCGTCCAGCAGCAGTCGCAGTCGCGATGGCGTCAGCGGCCAACGACCAGCGACCCGCCGTCGAGCAGGGTCGACCCATCACCGACGACGTCGACGAGGACGACCCCCGCTCAGAGGCAGCACTTCATCAAGAAGACTTCCCCCGGTGTGCCGCTTACTGCAGAACAACTTGGAGGCGCCGCGTCGCTGCGTAGGAACAGTACAGGAGCTGTTGAGCCTCGGCGTTTCGCTGCCACGTCGTCACCGAGATCTCCTGTAAACCTCAGCGCCATGCGGTCCCCCATACAGATCCCAGTCAGTTCCAACGTCACTCCCAATTCTTCGGTTTTTCCCGGTCGTCCGTTGCCGCCTGCGCCGAGTCAGATTCCAGCTCGGAGTTTGAACGTCGCGAAACCGTCGACCAACACGGACGCCAAGCTTCATCACAACGCACAGACTCAATTCTTCGTCGAAGTGGCCCGCTTCTAATAAAGCCCCGAATCATGGAACTTTTTACGCATAGGTGCCATGTTCTGTATAGGCTTCTTCGACCGATCCGTCGTTAACCGTCACCGCATTATCGCACGACAGTTGCTGTAGATTTTTACTTTCTTCACTTTGTCGTCTTGTGTTTTGTTGAAAAGAAATTACTACACTTCGTTTCGTTGATTGTCTTTCAATCTAGGGTCTATGTTGTATAGGCTTCAGTCTCATGTTACACTACCTAAAACTGTGGCCTCTCGTCAGTGGGCATTAGGCACTAAATAATGCTCGCTGCAAGGAACCAATAGTGAGCAATGGTATAACGGGTTTGTCTATGTTAACTTTGAAAAAAAAACCGAACTGGTTGCTCGTCAGAGACAATTAAACATTAATTTAATTATACTGCAGTTAAACAATCACGTCAAACACGTGATTAAAAAAGTTAAATTTATGCAAGAAGAACATCAAAGCAAAAAATTTGTTACAAAAACATGCATGATATACAGTTGCAAGCATAGTAGTGAACTATCAACATATACACAATCAATAACAATAACCTCTTATGTGGTTCTATGTGTAATATTTGGACGTCATTTAGCTTTATATGTTTAGGCCTAGTTATGGATTTGCATAAATAACGAGTAAAACACGTGGCACGAAAGAAAATCTGCTTTATTGAAAATCTGTCGCGAAGCAACGACGACCGACGGCGTTAGCAACGATGAGTAACAGGCCTCTAGCTATTGATCGAACAATCATCGATCCACTTAGGCCTACATACATGCACGTCATAGGCGCAGGTCGCATGCGATGCTTAAAGCCGCGGTTACGTATGTAGGAAATGTTTTGTTTTGTTTAAAAACATTTCCAAAATATGTTGCGCAACTTTTGTGCTTTTACATTGTGTGAGACATTTTAAAAAGCGTTTCACGATTTAAAACGGAGTTGAAGAAACGTTACAAAACATTTTAGAATAATCGAACGAGGCTCAAAGATAGGAAACGGTTACACGTACAAAAAGCATCTGCAAAAATGTTTTAGACGTGTGACATAATGACATTTTAGTTAAAGGTTAAGGCCGACGGTCAACAGGCCCTCTCACAGCTTTGTGACCGATGCGACCGGTGCTCATCTCCGTTTCCAAAGCCCCGAGCCAGCAGTGTGCCACAGACGCCTCGCCTGCCATATGGAATCACACAGTATTACTTGCCACCCGATACAGGCGAACCCGTCCCTGCCTTATAATATGGGAGAAGGGTCAGACTTTGAAAACATGTATCGTATATGTTCAAACGTCTGTCTGACAGTTCGTTGTATCATGTATGTCGACTCTTCCGTCATAGTTGTCAAGTGCATGCTTTGGACATAGTCAAGTGCAAAATGACACGCAGAGCATCCGTACAATTTAGATTTTTCACATGTAATCATATCTTGAGTACATCGCGGGAATGTGCAACAGGCTGCAAAGATACTTGCAGTCGTCGCCGCGGTCCACGTTATACACACAGGTGCTTCAATCTGTCAACGCGCGTAAAGCTTAACTTACATCGCTATCATTTACTGCATAAAATACCGTTCACTCTGAGCTCGTCTATTCTTGCAATCAAGTGGAACTTGCTTATAAGCGCAGACACATTCAGACGTTGGTTTTAGTGGCTAGAATTGTACTGAGAGCATCTCACTGAGACGTTTAGAAGTTGGGCTTTCGGTGCTGTACTGATACGAACAAATAAAACTTGTATTTCACAGCTGACCGCTTGTATCAGCTGAATCCCACTGATTTCAACTGAATACAAGGCAGATATGAATCATAGGCCGACGACTCGCTTTATCTAGAAACAGGTGAGTCGGTTATTCATTATTGCCGGTATTATCACTAGGCTACATTGGCCTGTAATTATTACTACTGCTACTACTATATAATACGAGTACTATTGTCCGCATTTTGTATATTAAGTTTTATTTTTAAATAATAGACAAATAAAAAACAGCCATGTAAATCTTATTATGATTGCAAAAGCAAACTGTAGGGCCAAAACAAATCAAAATTGAAATTTTTTAGGTAACCCGAGGCTCGCAACATTTGATTTGGTAACATACCGTAAATATCGATAAATGTACTCTGTGTCCAGAAAAAAGTAACCCTATAGACATTATACAATAAGAATGTCAAACCTGAACGAAGCTAAATAAATTTTTGTGCACTTAATTCACAGTAAATTGCTAAAGGGAGACACCGAATTTCGTTGAAAAATAATATTTATAGTATCGATAACAAATTTCTTTGTTACCAATATGGCTTTACACAAGTAAACCCCTCTGTTACTGTACATTTGCGTAACTCCAACAAACAACAGCTTATTCTAAAAAAATTCTACATAAACAATTCGACATTTATTGGCATTCAAACTACCAAATTTTAGTTTAATCTGCCTTGGCGAACAATAGTTACAGCGGTTTTTGTAAGGTCACCCCAAAACATTAGTTTCAGGTCTTTATGGATAACGTTAGACACAAAGACCTAAAACTAAAATGTTTTGGGGTGACCTCACAAAAGCCGCTGTAGCTATTGTTTGCTTCGACATATTTAACTAAAATATGGCACTATAATTGACAATAAATGGTGCATTGTTAGTGTAAAATTTTGTTAGAATCGGCTGTTATTTGTTAGAGTTACGCAAATGTACATTAACAGAGGGGTTTACTTTGTAAAGCCATATTGGTAACGAAGATATTTTTGCGATCGATATTTATCAATTAATAACTCCAATAAAACATAATATTTTTCAACCAAATTTAATGATCGTTTGAGCAATGTATTGAAGATTAAGCGTATAAAACTTTATTGACATTCGTTCAGAGTTGACATTTTTATTGTACGATGTCTAAGGGGTTACTTTTTTCCGGAAACAGTATATATTCATTTTGTCTGGCACAAAGCGATTGGCGGGGTTGTGTTTGTACGGCCGCATTATGCGTCTTGCCCGTTCGTCAGTTTGTCCATCATCTGTCCCGTCCGTCCAGGTTCCTAATTCAATAATGAAAAAAAAACACAGAAAACCGAAAATTTTTCTAAACGTTTCTCAGAAAAGTGCAGTTTTCGGCTCAAAATGTCAAAGTTCATGCAGGCAGCCGCACAGTATGTCGGCACTGGGCTGACATTAACTCGGTGTGCGCATGTGTACAGAGATAATGTACGATTCATCGAATGAGACGATGACAAAATTGTCGCAACGAAATTCCGAACTGTTGGAGTTTGCCCGATCACTGGAAGACCAAGTCACACAGCTTAGTCAACAGCCGCGCAATGTCTGTCCTAGTAGCCTATTTATCTCTGCGATTTCTCCTTTGACCAGTTTTCAAACCAGTTTCATTTTTGATCGGCTGCACCAAATGTTGTTTCGTGCAGTATAAACTTGGTGTGTCGTTATTATTTAAAACGTCGTTCGAGAACTTTTATAAAGCGCAAGATCAGTAAATGACAGCAGCTAAAACAGTAGTAGGAACTAAATGTCTTCAATTAATTTGTACATGCAATTCCTCGCATTTCAGCGCAGTAGGCTGTTATTGACAACGGAATTTCTGTCATGTACGATGTTCTTGTACGTGGAACAGCGATACGACAACGTTTGGCAAATTGGCTTACGGCAGATGATAGTGGCTAATGTAATATTTTAGCAGTCAGTGAGATATGCTGGATCCATGGCTATTCGTTACAGTAGACCTATTTGAAAAATGTGATTTATCGCCAAACCATTTACGATGTTTATATAGGATATATTTCAGTATTTTAGATATTCTGTCAAGCCATCTTGAATGTAATCCGCTACCAAATAGGCAGCCAGTGAAGTTCGCGTAAGACTGGCGTGTTGTGGCGTGTTATGCTGTCACAGTGCAAGCGAGTAAGTGGAACTAGACTAGAACTTTAGGCTAATGCACAGCGTAAGTTGTATTAAAATCGGTTTCAATGCAAACTATCACAAATGCCAAAAAAATGCGAAATTATTTATTTCCTAGATGATGCAAATGTGTGTATGCATTATTAAACGTTATAAGTTACTTGACGTCTACTTTGCTATATTATGTGTTTGAAGAAGACAGAATTAAGCAATCTGAAAACAATAGCGCGTCAGTCAGCTTTCGAACGCCTTCAGCTTGAGAAGCACATTGCAGAGAACAACGTGCAAACGGTAAGCGTCTTTCGCTTAGAAATTTTCTTTGCTACCATGAGGTTAAAAACAACTTGCTGAGTCTGTAGATGTCTGTTAATCCGAAACAGCAAACCGGTTCAAGCGCGAATAGGGTTATGTATTTTTGATGAATGGGGTGCTTTAGCCCGCTGAAAATGTTTTACATAGAAAATACCGTAAATGTAGGCTATTGAATAGCAATAATTATTTTTTACACACGATCAATATATTGAATGAATATAATGTTTATTCCAGAATGTGGTTTTTAGAAGTCAGATATTTCACAATTTTTTGTCTTTACTGTTTTCTGTCATTGTCATTAAATTGTCTTATTTGCAAAATGTTAATGACACAGACTCTTAATTAACAGACGTAAACTTGCTGTACTTTAATTTGCTATATCGCGATATTCATTATGTTATCTAGCATCAAACGAAAATCAAGATAAACACACATTTCGTAGCTTAACAACAGTTCAACTTGCAAAGTAAAATAAATTAACAAAATCAAGGCGTCTGATCTTGTTAGCCATTTTTTTTTATATTTTTAGCTGTTCTATGTGCTTTTAAGATCACGTTTTAACTTAGTTATTGTGCAGCCTTCCGATAGATCACAGTAATACCCTGTTTACACGATCAAGCAAACATCGAACAATTATCGAGCAAACATATAGCAAATGCATTCAAAATACACGTACACAACATGTGCTCTAATTGCTCGATGTTTGCTCGATGTTTACTTGATGATTGCTTGATCGTGCAAACGGCGTATAAGGGTTTTGCTGTCCCATCTGTCTGATCGTATGGACTCATAACTCGTAAACTACGAGCCGCGGAAAACCAAAACTATTTTACCCCGATTTTAAAAAATTTGCATTACGGCCTATGGGGACTTCAAAACGGTATAACTTGGTCCCCGTGAAAGGTAGTTGCTCGCTGTGTTTACCTATTCCCCTATTTTCGGGGTCGGGCAATCTAACGGTGTTAGTTAAATTTACCCCATGTTGCCATAGCAATTATTCAAAGGTTGCAAAATTTTGCATTACAGCCAATGGAGATTTCAAAGCGGTATAACTCGGTCCCCGTAACAGATAATTGCACGCTGTTTGCACCTAACCCACTATTTTCGGGTTTGAGCTATCCGATGGCGTCATTTAAATTTTTCCCCTGCCGACCCTGTTGCCATGACAACGAATTTTGGGACTAAGTTGACTACAACTCGGCCCCCGTGAAAGATAATTGCTCTCTGTTTGCATCTGCCCCCTATTTTCAGACCTGCGCTATCCAATGGTGTCATTTAAATTTCTTTTTTTGCCGACCCTCGTTGCCATGGCAACCAACCGTTTTTATTCAAAGACAAAATTGGCTGCAGGCTCACAAAAGCGTCAAACGCTGAAACGCAGCTGCAAGGCTATATAACGTGGCAATGGGACAGATACCTCGTTTCACAGAACGTATTTCTAGTATGTTTCTAGTTTAATTATCGCTCACAGCCGGTGATGTGGCGGCTGTAGGTGTGTCAGTGGGCCGAGTTAAGACAAGCAAATCGTCATCTTGAACAGCAAAACAGAGACCTCCTACAGCGCGTTCTTGAACTGGAGAAGGCAAGTACTTGACATCATTGTTTGTGTCGATTAATTCTAATGGCCTTTCTCAGTAATTCAAACAAGTTTCTCTGCAGTAACGTGTAACAACGTCATCATTCCATTGTGGTTTGATTGACAAAATTTGATATTGCCATCTGAATATTTAGTCCGCCCGGAAACGATAGTTTTCGGAAGGGCTTATGTTTTGCTGGAATTTATTCTTTTTCCCCTCGCGTAATCTCCGAGCTCTATGGGCCGATTGCCGAGAAATTTCTAACGATGCTCGGAAGTATGTTCGATTTTATACTACGGGTTTGAAATTTTGGAAAAGTCTCCCCAAAAAATATTTAGGGGCCAAAACATGCAAAATTTGACCCGATTTCGGTCGACGTCAAAGTTCGGCGGCAAATATCTTTGGAAGAGATAAAGATATTCAAAATCGGTGAGTTACTCGATCGACAGCGATTCTTCCCGCGTTAGGCAAAGCAAGTCCGGTAAAGTTTGGTTTAGTAAACTTGGAGATCTCGATGTGGAATTGCACCCACCCAAAGCGCATTTTTCGGAAGACCATATTTCGGCCACTAGGGGGTGCTGCGCCCCCAAATTTCTACACGCGCTAGAGAATGATTAAGTTTTACTAGCGCACCCCCCGCCGGGGACGGGGGCTCCCCTTACAATTTTTTTCAAAGGCGGGGGTCAAAAATTGGCTTTAAGTGTAGCGAATTAGCCACTATAAGTTTAAAGCCAAAAGGAGTAGCCTAATGAAACTTTGCCACGTGACGTAGTGCTAAGTAGGGCTGATAACGTGCGTACAAATTTTGGGGTGCACCGCCCCCTTAAAATTTGGGATACGGCGTTATCAACTACCTTCTCTCCCGCGTTGAACAAAAAATGGGTGAATTTTGGTCCACTAACGACAACGGTTAGTTGGCTAATGTCTACCTTCCCTAGGTCGACACTGCGCGTTCTGCATATTTTAATGCGTTGGAGTTTTGGAGTCGTGACTTTGCTACGACAGGAATGTGAGCCCCCTAAATTGTCCCCCAATCGGACTTAGGGCGCCGGGCGGATTCACGTTGGGCTTTGCCCTAAATTTCTAATTGCTTATGGTTTTGCTTTCTATAAATCTCAGATAAAAATTACAATCTGTAGCTGTTGTTATTGCTAAAGTGTAAAAATTTGTGACTAATGCTTTAAGTTAACGATGAAGTCACTGCATGTAATTGTTACACAGATGGTTGACAGTCGCGGTTCGGAACACTACAAGTTGCTCAGTGAGCTGGTAAACTGCCAGTCGCTGAAAACTCAACTGGAATATCGGCTACAAAATATCGAATCCGATTTAAAGGTACACAGCGCTGTAAGTCTTGAATTCTTATGGATTAAATTGCCTAAAATAAATCATATAAATTTAGGTTTATTGGATTAATAAGTATTTGTGGTATGCAAATATAGCTTAAAGAGTAAGTTTTACCAAGCACTGTCCGTGAAAAGAGTAAAAGCTGATATATATTCTGTATAGCAGTTTTAAAGTAGATGAACTTCTGCTTTTAAAATAAATAAGTAATTAAGAAAATAAAGAAGTAAGTAAGTAAACAGCATTTGTATCGCGCCATATGTCAAGAAAGGTTGAAATCGTTAGATCTAATTCACTTGCGATTTAATGTGGCGCTCGTATATCACTTATTTATTTGTTGCAGACAACACGATCCATGTCAAAGGAAAAATGAAGAACATAAAAAATTAGTGTAAAACGCAAAAAACACACAACTAATAATTGTTGTGCTATCTTGTGTCGTCGTTGTCGTATTCACTTGGCGGTTAGTGTCAGTTGTCGTTGCGTATGTGCATTATAGTACGTAAAGCTGCGAACAACCATCAAAGGACGACTTCTTGACAACGATTACAACGACGACATGCAATACGACGACTACGCCCAACAGCGGGTATAGAGAGCGACGCGTTCATATTATAGCCCACAGTGTGAAAATATTTGATAACTATTTCTGCTAATTCAGCCATTCTTACACTATTTGGAAAATCTTGATAATTTGCAACTTATTTGCGATATGTGGGATACGGTGCGTTACTTTTAAACATTTTAACTGTTTGTATTTGCGATATGTGCAATACAGAGCTACGTTTGTTAGGCCTATTTGGACTATTTTAAAATAATTTGCATCATTTGTTCATTTAGGTACATTTAGGTTACTTTGCGAATTTGTGCGTAATTTGACAAATCAGAATTTACTTGCTAAGTATCAGACAGACAAGTCTGTAAGCGAGCTGGCTCGCTACGTTGTAAAGAAAAGTTACACAGCCAAGTACCAGCTGCCCTACAGAATGCCACTATCGTGCGGACAGACAAACTAACTCCGTTGCACCACGCACAGACGGCTACAGACACGCTGCCTGACAATAAGTATCGCTATACAGCTTGCAGCGTAGTACATCAGTACAGACAGAGACAGAGGGAGACCGAGAGAGAGAAAACAGAAATGAAAGCCTGAGTTGATATTGTTGGTTGATCATATTCTACAGAGCTGGTTTGCACGTCCGCACGTCTACTGGGGACATTCACCGGTTACCGAACACTTCAAACCTAGGTCAGTGTCTCAAGACACTTCGAACCTATAGAAAAGTAGAAGGCGCTCGTAAGAGTGCATATCTCCGCCAAGTGAAGTAATTTAAACATTACAACAACAACTACTACTACTAATACATTGTGACCATGCGTCTATCTGGCACAGTTATGGAGATATGGCGCTTCAAAGACATGTACGCAGACACACGGACCAACGGACACACAGAACGACCGATCGCATAATCTCCTCCAATGTTCACTACGTTCACACTTGGCGGAGATAAAAATGAGACACTTCGAAGCTAAAAAGTTAGGTTCGGAGTGTCTTCGGTCCTATGTGTCCGGTTACCCATTCACACCAACGCCAAGAGTCCAACATCCACGTTGTGTTTCTATAGTCTCGGCTGAGCAAGTTGGAGAAGGAGTTGGCGCTGTTGTTCGGCAGCCAGAGTCAGCTGCGGCGAGACGTCTACGACTTGTCTGAGCTGGTGCTGGACATCGCGTCCAACGCAGCCGCCGCAGCCGCAGCAGATCATCGCAACCACAATACACCGCGACACGACCTCCCAGGCGCCTTGGACAAACACAACGCCGTCCACGGTTGTAGGCAGCGTCGTTTGTAAACGTTTTTTTAAATTACTTTTTTTGTTTTCAATAAAACAAGTTTCAACGTTTTTTTTTATTTTTTTTCAAATTGTTAAAATTTTTAATTAACGTTGAACGTTCAGTCTGAGCATGATATCCGATTTAAAGTAAGTGATATCGCAAAGTGATAGCAGTTTTTGCATCGAGACTTATTTGCCTATGCGTGATGGGGCAAATTTGATCAATGTGAGAATGTTGTATTTCTATGGCAGCGGTTGTATCTCCGAAACATTTGATTTAATCAGTAATGTCGAGTGAAAATGGTCGTGTGTTTTTATTCAATGTTCACCTGTTTTTCATTATTTATAAAAAAAACGTGTTTTTAACGTTTACAGATCTTTTTAACGCAATATTACAATATTTACGTTTTGTGTCGCAGTGCATCAGGCGACGTCGTCGTCGTCGGCGCGACTCGCTGCGACCAGACAGTTTGTCGCACGATACAATTACGACCCGTTCACAATGTCACCCAACTCCGATCCTGAGACCGAGCTGCCATTGAGAGCCGGCGAACGTGTCACCGTCATCGGTAATGTCGACAGCGTAAGTCACTGTCATCTGTTATCTTTACATACTTTGACGATTTCTTTATATGCAGTAACACGTATGGTGTGGTTTGGTGGTAACGGGCCGGACTGGTGACCGAAAGATCCCATGATCGACTCCGAGCCGGAGCACTGCCAGGTATCGACCTTGGGCAAGTTGTTTACACACATGTGCCTCTGGTCACCAAGCAATAGGCCTATAATACCCCGTTTACACGATCAAGCTTGCTCGACGAGCTGGCTTTAGTTAGCTGAACGAGCCAGCTCGATGTTTGTTCGACGCTATAATACGGGTATAATTTGGTACCGGTCAAAAAGCGGTGACGCTTTGCAGCTGGGGAGGTAACCGTAGGTCTGGCGTCGCACTGGCCATGCGTCACGTTCTTTATCCACCTACGGGCTCAACGGCTATAAAAAGGGACATGAACATCCCGCCTACGCCCATGTGGGGTATGACACCTTTACTTTTACTAAGACGTATCGGAAGTTATAATAGAATATTATCTTCATTTTAAAAAAACTAATTCGTTTTGCTCTGTGTGCACCGATTTGCGTGAATTTAAATTATATTTAAATACGTATCGTTAGTTATTATAAAATATTGTCCTCATGTTAAGCTGCAGAAATTAACTTGTTTGGCTCTGTCTCCAAAATGCATTTATTTTGTTACTCTTAGGCCTAAGTTCATACTGCAGTTTGAATGAATTTAAATCACATCAGCCTGTCTGATTAAAGATGCGCGTGATTGATATTAAGTGACGTTTATTGTTGATGTTTTGTTTCAGGACGGTTTTTACTACGGGCGGACGGCAGATGACAAATGTGGATTGATTCCATCTAATTACCTGCAATCGCTTCCCGGTAGTTATCTCATTCTGTTAATATGCTGATTTAATGTGCAAAATGGTAGGCCTAACTACAAATCATCTTTTTGTGTGTGCTTCGACTGAGATTCAATATCGCAATTGCTATACCTATGTTTGCCTCCGATAAGACAAAATGTTCGTGTTTAACATGTTTAACGACCGACCTTAGTTAAGTTGAAGTTAAAAACGAACTTATAAAGCGCCATAAAACTAAACGCTGCTGCATAACACACTATATACAAACTATTGTCGTACAGTAAAACTCTGAAAGCCAACAAAAAATGCACCAGTATTATTGTAGGGTCTGCAGGTCCAGTAAAAACTTTAGAGACGTGAAGAATTCAGCCACGGACGGCAACTGAAAACACGCTTGATGAGTATCACTGAGCTCTCTGTTGTAGTTAACGATGGAAGCGTGCGTGCAGCTAACAGAGGCGTGGCGGTACATAGCGACGTGAACGGTCCGTCGTCACGGACCGCAGCATCGTCTTCTCATCCGTTGTCCGTCCCAGCGTCACACAGTCGCGGTGAACCACGGCTCGCTGTGGTAGGGTCCCAGCCTGTGGCACTTGGCGGCGTCAGCCGTAGCGGTCTGCCTACTCGACAACGACGAGAACGCTGGCGTGACGCCGCCACAGCAACAACCGTCGACCATCATCGACCCGCTCGAGTTATACCGATCACTGCAGCACCACTGGCAACAGCCGACGGCAGTAAGGTTGTCTGAACAGTTAAAAAATAATACGCATAGATGTCAGCACAGTTACAGTGTATATTTTGCGAGTCTAACGAGGCATAGTACGCAGTAGACCGTGTTAAAACGTTACAAACGTACTTATTTTATGGCCGTGATCGATGGCGTGTTCTGCCTGCCGGGACGCACGTGTAATATACAGACGTGAAACGCTATCAGTCGTTCGCGTTTGAGAGGGGCGAGATTATGGGCACTTATAACACCCCATAGTGATAGTGGCACTCTAGTAAAAGACAGGAGGACTAATTAAGTAGACCCAAGTCATGAAATAAAGCAGGAGACCGGATTAGTGTACGTTGTCAGAATGTTTTGCAGCATTGAAAGTAACCGAGTCACTGTCGTTACTTTGTTATTCTGCACCGTGTAGAACTTGGAACATATCTGCGTTTAACACGGAAGTGCGTTGACGCAAATTAGATGTGATGGAAATGAAAGCATCGCGCATAGTTGTATCTTTTTTGCCATCTTTCTGCTAAAAATTATCATCGAAGTTTATGGAAATTTGACAACAACAATTTCGCGCATTTTTTAGACCCGGTGAAGTTGTCTGTAACGAACGGTAAGATAAAAGTTCAGTCGCTGCCAATAACGAGGCTTGTTTCTTACAAATGCTAGTCTTACAGTACACAATCAGTTTAGCTTGATTGTAGCCTACATTCGAATGAAAACAGTAAATCCGTACCTACATAACTTTTTTCATGATCATGATTTAGGTGTCAAATTACGACTAAAAGCACCAACACGTTTAATGAACATTCTTATTTTCTGCACAATGCATTAACATTACCATTTTTCGTGTATTTTTGGAAAATAGTTTAAGAAAAATAGGAGATAATTTGTTTGCAATGAATACGTCGGTTTTTGTGACGCGGCAGAATAAAAACGGACACGCGACAGAGGCGCAAAACAGCAACGAACAACGGTTGGACGTACCTGCAATGCGTGTGTTAGCTCGACAAATTTCGGCACCGGCGGCTGCTAGGTCTACAACTACGACTGAAGGTCAACGTCAGAACACCAAGTCTCAGACGCCTGGAGACGTTACACAGTGGCCAGCAGAAAGACTGCGCGATCATTGGAGTCTATCCAGCTACTCGCCAAGTCAGTCACAGTCTCTAGTAACATCGTACTGATGAATGTAACGGCTCAGTGCCGACATTTTATGCGGCCGTCCTCCCAGAGGTAACCCTGAACCTAACCCTTGACCGTTTAAACCAAAAATTGGCACTCTGCTTTCTGGTGCCGTAAGGAACGTTCACATTAATTTTAGTGTTTCTACGCCTTTTCGTTATCGATTTGGGAGCCCGTAAGGACAGACTGACGGACGGCCACATAATAATTATTGCATAGAGTTCATCAATTTGTTTAGTCAGCTAAACCAATCATTTCTACAGACCAGGCCTACTGTTTCGTTTCGGGGGTGTGGACTACAGCATCAAGGGCTGCTATTTCACTCTTTTTTTTCCCCTTTGTTTTCTGGCCCTGCTAGATGGGGTTACTAACAGTTAAGCCAAGGGATGTCTTCAGAAGGCACAGGTTCCTCACGCCCGCGGATTCTGTATTAATTAAGATGCAGGCTATGTATTAGTTACATCACTGGTACAGTGGGTAAGCGAGTACGCAGTATGAGCTTTATACACCATTGCAGACAGTGCTGTAACATACTCAAACCGCGCTCACATCGCACAGATTACAGCGTCGCTTGCTTCATCACACACGACTGTAGCCGAAAGTTGTATAGAGCGAAACAGTACCAGCGCGAGCTCGGTGTGATTTAAAGGCATGTTACAACTGCAGACGACAGAGAACTGGTGTTGACCGACAGAGACAACAAGGTTGTTCGAGACCCGGTGTATCGACATCTGTTCCTGGCCAGGTCGACGTCGGTCACGTCGGCCGGCGCTCCGACCGCCGGCGCCCCAGAGCGTTCCAGACAGACTGCCGATCAACCTGCTCGTGGTAGTGATGAACCACGCAGCGACGTGGCGCTGGGACTGCGGGCACGCGCCGCGTACAACCAACTCGCGACGACCAAGTCTGCAGGGCGTGCTGCTCAGGCATCATCCAGCACCACTGGCAATACTGGTCCACTCGCCCATGTCTGTGCCAACTGCATGCAGTTATTACTTATCAGCTATCAAAATCGAAATGCACGTTAGGCCTATTGCCTTTAGCCAGGAATATCAGAGGACGATCTAGTGAATTTGTTCTGTCCAGAAAGTCGACCAGTTTATGACGCATATGCCTACTTCTAATTAGCACCGGTTAAAAAGCCGAGCGATTTAAAGCAAATACGCCTGACAGGAAATTTCACTATCGCTAGATCTAAAATGACCATTAAGACCAAGGTAAGCCAGAATATAAATCGAGACGGCCTGCAGTAGTTTTCAATATAACTTAACATAGGCCTATATTCTGAAACTGCAACTGTAAAGTGACTGCAGTGTTATAGGCAAAGACATTTTTCACTTTAAATTTTATTGTAAGCGTATTGTAGTAGGGCCTACCATGTGACGTCCTTGCGGTTCTCTAGCCCTGCAATTCTGAGATTAGCCCATACACTTAATTATCAGTTTAAGGCACATAACATTTCGAGTCTCAGCTTCTCAATGCCGCCTGACCTTGGCGTTTGACCTTTTGATCTATGTTACCGCGTTTACGCATTAGGGTACCGTAGCATAGGCCTAATAGCGTTAAATCACGGTAAAAACCATTTCAATAGACCTAAAGTTGTTTTTTTTTCTGTAGACGAACGGTGCAAGCAAATGGAAAAACGCCGCCAAGACGCATGTGAACAGTCAACGCACACAAGCCCCAGGTGCCACAAACGACGTCACATCCGCTGCTACGAACAACGGCCAACTAAACCGGAAGCGACGTAATGACGCTTTGATGAACGTCATCGACTGTCGCTAGTAGTTCCAACGGATGGCCCTGACACAGATAATACGTTTCATTCATCGTGGAATCCAGCGCGCCTAGAGAGACAATACATATGGTGCTACTATCGTTAAGCAGGCCTACCCCCAGGCTGGCTCCCACTCGGAAAAAAATTATTGCAGGATACCAAAAATCCCTCAAAATTCAGGACAAGTTGTTGATCCAAAAAGTACAACAAAGCTGTACAAAAATAAAGTGATGAAAACTTGCGAACTTGATATAGACTGTAGACAACTACACTGTGTCTCAAAAAAACATCCAAGACATTTTTGATGTAACGTGAAAATTAATTACCAGATTTCGATAATCGTTGGTGAGAATATTCCTGACAAAACTTGCCATCAAATGACCATTCAGCTCCCCACCTCATCCAATGTACGCTTCTGCACTACCTAGGGAAAGCAGATCAAGCGAAATATGTGTTGCAATAAACAGAAAACCTGAAAAAAACATCCCCAACATTATCGATCATAACTTGAAGAAAGATTAGCAGATTTTAATAATTTTTGGCAGAAATATTTCTGACACAGCTGGCTATTAAAGTGCTTTAGTTTCCACCTAACCCAACGTCCGCTTTTGCACTACCTGGGGAAAACAGACCAAGCATAGTTCGTGTTGAAATGAATGAAAAACGTCGATAAATTGCATCTATCCCAATCTGTGAGCCCCACCAGCCGGTCTATTACAAGGTTTGACTGTCATGCAGCAGTGTGTCTACCAGATGAAGTTTAGGAATGTTTGTGAAGTCAAGAAGTGACTGGTACAGGCTGGATTGGTCTGGAGCAGAACATTATCAATACTGCCGTCCCCCGTCAATGAATGAGAAAGCGTCTCCTTGCATGTGTTCGCATAGTGGGCCAACACTTGAGGTAAGGTGGGAAACTAAACAGTCATTTGATGGCAAGTTGTGTCAGGAATATTCGTACCAATAAGTATCAAAATCTGATAATTGGTTTTCAAGTTACAATCAAAAATGTTGGGGATGTTTTTTTGAGGCACAGTGTATAGACAAAGACAACTTCAAGGCTCAGAAGGCACGGAAGCAATTAGGCCTATGTGTCATTATATTTTTATTGAATGCATATTTTTCCAATTATTTTTAGGGTTGTCAGTGTTGGTACAAATCTGTTTATTTCAGGACATCTAATAACAAGTTGAAAATTGCACCAATTTCATAGCAAGTGGAAAGCATATAATACTCAGCTGAACACTCTGTACGCAGCCAGCTGCAAGTCAGCAGACGACATTAGCGACGGCGACAGCTATCACATTAACAAACGACAAGAGCAGCCTACTCTCCTAGCAAACACCATTGGCTTCTATCCCCCAAATCCAGAATCAAAATCGGGTTCAAGTTCCCTCTACTTTTCCCTTTTATCGCCACTTTTCCCACCCCATTTTTCGTCCCACTCTCCTTCCCGATCCTTAATCCCCAAGGCTTTTTTCATTATCTTTCCTTTTCCCTACTCTCCCACTTTTCTCCTCCCCTTCGCGTTCCTTCCTCCGCCTTCCTCTTCAAGGGGCCCCACATGCTTAGCCAGCCAGGGGTGTGTGGGAGTGCTGTAAGCTTTCCAAGAAGGTCCGGGTAGAGCCTGGCCGCCAAATGGTGCATTTTGAGCTAAAACAGCGCTTCTGGTGATAGCAATTTTGCATACACCCTTAACAGAACTCCCCCCTTATTTTTCACTTAGCACAAGCTGCGCCCACTATGCAAGTATTATAAAGATAGAAACCCGTGGCGAACACTATGCAATGTGTCTATTCATGTTTACAACCGCGATTCCATGTGACGTCACACTTCACACTGGTGGTAAATGAGTAACTGAATTACGGCATCGATGGTTCAGTTGCTGATCATAACACATGGATGAATCTAACCAGTAAGACTAGACCTACTCCAAAATAAAACAACAGCTCACGAAAGCTTCATGAGATACGAGTGCATGAAAATAACAGACACAATAGTAACGCAAACTGAAACACTCAGAAATAGCTTACAAAACAAAAGTTTTGCATATGTTTCAATTTCATTATTTCAGTATTTGAAAAGCAGTGTTGGATTATCCCATAGGCCAAGCAAGCCACAGTTTAGGGCACTATACTGTGGCTTGCTTGGCTTATGGGATAATCCAACACTGGTTTCTAAATACTGAAATAATAAAATTGAAACATATGCAAAACTTATACAGTATAGTATAGTGTACACACTATAGTATACAGTATAGTGCCCTAAACTTTGACAAACTATTTGAGTCAAAATTTTAAAAAGATGCTGCAGCCCTTGATATGTTTCTTAATTTTTACGTGCAAAAGCAGAATGCTTCGCGCGTCTTTGCCATCCTCTGGGCGTCCGTCCGTCCGTCCGTCACACTCGTGAGCTGTATCAAAACGGTGCAAGCTAGGATCACGAAATCTTCACTGTGGGCTGCCCCAAGGTCTCTAGTTTATCGTGACAAAATTTCGTGCCACTGGGTG
>Ga0209367_1000580_pt1 | contig 38050 bp, 19 predicted proteins | sample WorMetLIZISLAND2_FD_187412 | JGI IMG/M metagenome (GOLD analysis project Ga0209367, IMG submission 187412) | Marine gutless worms symbiont microbial communities from Max Planck institute for Marine Microbiology, Germany - Olavius geniculatus... ...
TAAGTGTCCAGGTCTCTGCGCCGTACAGAAGAACAGAGACGACAAGGGCGTTGTACAGGCGCAGTTTAGTGTGCAGGCTCAGTCTTGACTGCCGCCATACAGATGTTAACTGGCCCATGACGCTTGAAGCGAACCCGATGCGTTTGAGCGTCTCTGGTGTAGAGCGGCCGCATGAGCTGATGTCACTACCCAGGTATGTGAAACGGTCGGTGACGTCGACTGTATGTCCCTGGATGGTTACAGCGCGTGGTTGGGTTCCGTATCCAGCGTTTTGGAGATGAGTCTTCGGCCATGACGTGTGCAGGCCCATTGTCTGGCAGGCTTCATCGAAGCCTGCCAGAATCTCTGTCCATTTGCTCGGGTCGTCAGTGAACAAGACAGCATCGTCTGCATAGTCTTGATCCGTGAATGTCGTGCTGCCGACAGTGGTGCCCATAGACCCTGCACATCTTGACATAATCCAGTCTATCGCGATGCAAAAAAAGAGCAGGGGCCAGCACGCAGCCTTGACGGACACCCGAAGTTGTCGTGAACGGGTCAGAGAGACATGAGTTGACGCGTACTCGAGATCGAGAATGACATTAAATAAAGTGTACGCGCTACTGAGTAGAGTTCGCGTGATTATTGCGGTGTAGTGTTTCGGGCTTAGGATTATTGTTAAAGTTATAGTGTTAGGGTTAGGGTTTGAGTTAGGGCTAGCGTTTTAAAAAGATTTATGTGACAATGATCAACATCAAAAATTAGCGTAGAATACGGGTGGCAAATTTGTGGTTCTTTCAGGCAAGCACTGCTGAAAACATGCCGACCGGGCTATCTGTGATGGTCTACTTGCTAGGCTTGAGGTGATGGTTGGCCGACTGACGGATCCGTGATGCTACGGCTGAGGTCGTCAGATGCTCGGCTGCGGCCGTCTTTGCGGCGGTAAGGCGAACACCCCGAAGGGCGCTCGCTGTACCGCCGCAGGAACACGGTCTTAGCAGCTACCTATGAGCACCATAGTGCTCATATGTACGGTACGTACCGGCTAAGGCTGTTCAAGGCGGTGACCGTCAAACGTCGGTCCTCACAAGGACGGAGGTTTGATGGTCATGACCGGTCAAATATCCGGCCCTGTAAGAGCCAGATACAGAGCCGGATATTTGACCGGGCACCGGGCACGTCTGACTGGTCATATAGCCTATAGGCTATTTGAGCGGCTGCGGGTCGAATATTTTGTGCATAATAAATAACACCTCTTTTGCATGCAAGTCGATCTGCGTTGCAGTCCACGCATTCTGGGTGTATTTTTAAAATATTTTTTTGGTCATACAAAAACAAAATTTAGCACCATGGAGTCCACAAAAATACGGCATTTCAATCTTTAAGTATGAAAAATTTTATGGGGAGAAGGCGGGGTCTAGGGAGAGGCATTCACTCCACCTATGTCCCCATTTTGTCTTGTCACGTGGAAGTCCGACTGATCACCTACTTTTTTTCCACAGTTTATTTACAAACGATGCTGACCTTTCTGGTGCTGACGACGGTCATGTTCTGCAGCGGATGACAAATGCTGAAATACTGGACGACAGCGAAACCCAACACGGTCATCATAGCTGCCAGGCAGAACGCCGACGACACGAAGAAGGCTACAGAAAGGCAGATGAACGAAAGACAGATATTCATCGAATGCAGCTGTTCACTGAACAGATAAGCCACGTTATTACCTAGCCACATCGATACCGAGGACAGACAATCTGCGACGGCCAGGTTGGCAAACAGACAACGATAGACGGTTTTGGTTTGATGACCTTGAGTCCAACAATGACCTCCAATGACCAAAGTGGTTAGTACGGCGGCGTTGGCCACGGCGCTGATGACGGCTATTACCGTCTCTGAAGTAAACCTTGCTGTTGAGTAGTAAACACTGTCAAAGACGTTATCATCACTCGAGCTGTTCCCAGACTGTATGAGGTCATACGCTTCATACTGTTCATACGGTCCATGACTGATGTCAGATCCGCTGCTTGACTCATCCAATGCCTCCATCGCGTTCACTCCTCACGTCCTGCACGTGAAACAGAAACACAAATTCACTGGCACTAGTCACATGCCATTGCACACTACCACTGGTAGTCTACCAAGAATGTCAAGTCTTAAGACATAAGGTTATCTCGCGATTACTTGCAGCTATTTATACCACACTGTGTCCTCCCCTACCTTTCATTTATTTCCCTGCAGGGACGAATGCAAAGAAGGGAGGAGAAATGTGAGAGAAGGAATGAGGATGAATGGGAAGAGCTGGTGGTATACAGTGATTTGTAACACTCGGCACTTATGCCATCGTTTGAAATAAGCAGCTTAGCTTAAACGAGACGAAAACTGCAGTTTCATACGCGAATGTCAACGAGTTATATGCGGGCCGTAGGCGACATACGCTCGAAATTGCCAGTCTATTCCAGGCTGTCATCAAGCCCAAGCTCCACCCGCTTTGATTTGTTGTAAATTTGTTGTACAGTTTACAACAAATCATACAACACGATGACATCTATAGACGCTCTGCAACTTGCTGTACGACTAAATGTCGCATTGTTATGGCACCGCAAGCTAGCGACAAAAAATAATACGGAATTACTACCGTTTGTCTGCATGTTATTCGATTTTGCAAAAATTTGCACATTTGTGTTTAGCCTGATAGTAAGATCAAGCTCGTTTAAAGTCGGAAACCGAAGATCCATTTACCCATTTCTTTTATTTTACCCAAAAATTTATTATGAAAGGAAAATACATGTACTAATACCAAAGTAACGAGGTCTGCAGACGTAATATTGGTACAGTACAATATTCGTTTATTAAAGCACTGCGTAGGTGCGGTTAATATAGCTCAAAAGACGCGGCCCCGGGGTTGTTTGTGTTAACCCTCTAATTTGTCCCATACGACGCAAACCACGAAATAGGTAGGCCTATCAGTGCACGTGCAATAGGCCTACGCGTGGCTAAAAATGTTCGACTCGCAATATTACAGCAACCGTGTTGGATCAACAGTGGCTGGAAAATGTTAACTAACCATCAGGTTTAGCGTGACAGTGGGGCGGAACGTAATTCTAGTTCCACGCCAAGTCCACAACAAGTCGATGTAGTGGAGATAGGACTGTAGTGAACTGGCCTGAGCGTCAATAACTGTGCTTCAGGTCGCCGGTCGTATGCCTGTGATAGTCGTTATGCAGAATTGCAGGGGACGTCTATCTCCATTTGAGCCACTGAAACAAACTTCCCTTGTCCCTTCTTTCACACACTCTTTTCTCTTTACTTTTTCTCTTTTTTTCTCTTTGTCTTTTTTCATATCACGTTTTCAGGGACTTTTGCCTAAATCTAACTGGCGGGTCTAGGAAAAGTTATAATAAATTTCTTTCAGTGGAACGGCGCCGTCGGCGCTAGGATATCTGATCTACTCTGGCCAAGCTCGATAGAGTGGATATGATTTAGGTTTTAAATACTACCAATTTCCCACTCTCCCAGACGGCTGAAAAAAGCATCCCACATCTGTTGCAGGGTTTATTCGGTGCAGTGATCGGCCGCGTGGTCAAACAGCGCGCTTCACGAAAGATTACGCCTGTAACGCGGTCGCCTGCGGATATAAAGGGCAGATTACTGGGAAGCTATACGGATGATTCCAATGTTTGCTGTCGGACACAGACGCGCAGTTTAACTGTCGTGTTAGCTGTCACCAGGCTACAATGAAGTCACTGCAGGATGTAATACGAAGTTCCACGAACTCTGTGATATCCAGCCGTTGTAAACTGGCTGCGCGGCAGATATAGCAATCCCCGGATTAGAGACGGAGGAATGTACTATTATAATGTATTCGAGTGATCCCGGCGCCGTTACCTGAAGATAAGCCTATGTCATTATAGCAACCCATGCCGGTATAGTCCTATTAACAACTTATGTTATGCTGTTGCTGGTTAGGCCCCTATTTATCAGTCACTATATGCCCTAACTGTTCTGTACCAAATCCTGGGATTTCCAATCCGGCCCCGTACGCAACTCTCAGGAAGTGCATGCCTAAAACTTGCATGCAATTTTGTTTGAAGCAGTTTTGCTCGGACCTAAAATGCTTAAAACTGCCCAAAGCTAAATTGCATGCAATTCTTGGTTTAGTTTTAGTTCTAGTTTTGAATGTAGGCACCGGCTAAACTTCGCGGCGTCAACATTCGCAACAGGCTACGTTATAGGGTGTTTACACGATCCAGCAAACGTCCAGCATTAGCACGTGTATTTTGAATACATTTGCTGGAAGTTTGCTGGACGTTTGCTGGATCGTGTAAACACCCCATTCCTGGCAGTTGTAGGAACTCGTTGGTGTTTCTGTCGCGTCAGTAATGCTGTCGAGTGCAATTTGCAACTGACTTGTTGATTTGAGTTCTATAATGTAACAGCAGAAGAACGCGCGTGCACGTTTAAAGCTGATGCTCGCCATAATATTCGCGGAACCGGATTTGCTGCCTGAGTGCAGGTCACCGGACGCTTTGGGATCCGTCCGTGGGCGCAATTCTGCATTCCCAGAACGTAACAATAATCTAAATGAACGTTCGTTTATGTTTGTTAAAAAGTCAGAGAAACGATCGCATACGTCGGTCGGTTGCACAACTTTTATAATCTATCTATCGTTCAACAGTGAGTGCCGTTTCTACCAACATTTTATTGCGAGATTCGAACGTAACTGGTGCCCCTGCAGTTAGTAAGAAAGTAAGTAAGTTAAAAGCTTTAACAGCGCGTGAAGCTGCAGCATTATGTCGAAGTGGATGTGACAGAAACGTGGGCGTGGATTATCAGCCCACTAACTCAACGGTAACAAAGTCGCAGTCCTTTAAGGCACTTACTTAAAGCTACTAAAAGAAAGGGGAACATCTACCTGCTGCCAAATGAATGCTTTTAACTAATTTTTCACATGCATGCATGAAAACTAAGTTGAATCTATGCATTATTGTTAGATTCGACATAATTTTTCAAGAGTGATGAAGATTTATGCAGATTAGGTAAAAATATGCAAACGCATTGATAGGAACACTTTTTCTATACAAAATTTCGAAACCGCCGCTAGGTTATCGACGCTCAAATTGCGATATTTTGGCCCAGCCAGCATTAAATTGTGTTTGTCGATAACGTCGACCTACAGTCAAACTGCTATCTGCTGTAAGTCGTATGTGCAGTAGAGAAATGGTGTTTTCGAGGATTGCACGTGACCTGATGTGACGTATTGGCATGCAGTTTAAAAACAGCTAGGCCTTAACTGGGTGAATGGACAATGGGTCATTGCAGCCAATTCCATGCACGTTTTATAATACGCGTTGACACGTATAACCTAATTGAAAGTAACTTATAGCATAGGCTACGACGTGTCGTCGTTCACATCAATTCGGGCCCCCGATAAGCTCTGACTGTGAGGCTCCCTGATTCGCTGCCATAAACTGCAGTTGAACTGATTAGGACTTACATACGCTACAGCGACAAGTGCGCACAGCATTATCAGTGCATTTGGACGTGCGCCGATTGCGGAGTCTCAAAGATTTTGGGAACACGAGCTTGAACAATGCACATGACCTTGATCAATGCACCTGTACGTGGATTAGCTAGTAGCTATACACTCCACAAGTCACAATTGACGACTCATGAATATTAATATGCCACGGCACATGGACAGCTTGATTTGTTTAAATTGACCGCTGGCTGTACAGAGGACCTATTCAGTCAGTGCTCGCTTTATGGCGTTCTATTATAGGGTCTACTGTACCTATGCAGATCGGATGCGACCAGTGAATTCGTGCACCACGCGGTCATACGGCCGTCACTTGGGGCGAACAGCTTCATACATCGCCTCTCGCCTTTATTTTGCTCTCAGCAAATTTACTTACTTACTTAATTACTTACTTAAGTTTATCATTTTTATCACGGATCGTAAAGTACTTAAGGCCATTTACAGTACGTGCACAGCAAGTTCTTTAGCGCTGTAAAGCCCAACCTCCACAATCTGCCTGTTTCAACTTGTCGTGCATAGACTTGCTGTGCAACATGCGCTGCAATCAATTGTACAACAGATTCGTCTAGTTGTGTGACAAAATGAGTCAACTAGAAACTCTACGAAATAAATTTCAGATAGTAAGAAAGTTTGCAACACTGCCGTCATTATATGACTTTCACAATTAGCCGCAAAACGGGTAATGTCCGTCCGTCTGTCTTTCTGTTTGTCTGTCCATATGTCCGGCCCATACGAGCTTAATTAACTCTAAAGCAAAAAAATCTTGTGCCAATGTTTTCCAGGGTTAGCCTAGAAGTGCCCAGTGTGCTAATTTTTCGATGACGTCGAAAACCTCAAGAAAATGACGTGCAGTATTTTGCATTAAGCACGGCTCGCGAAAAAAGCTTAAAATCGCAATGTCAGCCAATGCAAAAGTGGACTTTTAACTCAAATTGAAAATAAGTAAGTGTTGTTATTGCCGTCTGTGAAAACAGCTGGGCTCGCCGACAGCCACATCTCATGTAAGCAGAGAGTGGGTCGGCATGTTTGCCTGTTTATTTCGTGATTCTATTACCGGCAATAAACGTCGATAAGCATCAAGTATTAGGCCCTACTGGACAGACAGCAGACGGACATCAACGAATATGCCTAATGGACTGTATGATTGGATTACAGCAAGACTATGGGCTGAAACAGTTGCAGCAACTGCGTCCGTCTCCTGATCGGATTTTCGTCTATGTCGATCTCACTTTAGGACAAAAACACAATCTCCAAAATAATCTAGAATTACGGATGAAATTATGCACAGCTTTTATAAGCTTACTTCGCTTCTTTTGCTGAAAGCTCGTGTTGTGTTCAGGTCCTGCAGGCAGACTCGGCGCACTGCATGTAGACAGAGACATTTCATCCCCTTCAAATCAATGGCCTTGAGCTTTTCTAGCCCGCTCATTGCCGTCACCGGGATCACAGAAATGAGAAATCGACTTTTTGAGGTCTATGTGTGGTAAATCTTAGATTACTGTCATTAGGATAGGCTTAATATGTATGAACCGGCTAAGTGACTGCAATATATGCACAGTGTAGTACAGCAATTCATGACCATAGCTTTGTCAATTTTCAACCAGGTAATTGGAAAATCTGCAATAAAAGCAATCACTAAAAATGCCACGACACTGCAATGCAAAATAATTGTCAATAAAATTGTCAAATATTGCACTAACAGAAGCACAGCAACGGCAAACTAAACTCGCGTAAACTAAAAACAAGAAATATGAGTAATGCTCACGTGACGCGCAACAGCATCGGTAGTGCCATTTTTGGAATCAACGTACAACGTGCAATTAAATAACAATGCGTTTTGAAAGGGAACCCAAATTCGAAACCTCAATATGGAGGACATAAAACCAGGTGATCGAAACTGTAAAATCTACGTTTAGTGCTAACAATTTTGGCGCAAGTAAGGCTAACACACTAAATATACGTTTATTCACCACTCAGGTAGTACAAATGAAATGACAGACAAATAGACAGGCAGGCAGACATACAGATAGACTGACAGATAAATGTTCAAGTAGTAGTAGCCATGAGAACTTAATCAAAGTTACTGCGGTATTAGAGACTAGATGCAAACAATATTTTTCAGCAGAACCTTAAAAGCAAACTGAAAACTGCAGTAATATTTTAAAGATTCAATAAAAAAAACTTGGGGCGGCAGACTTTTCCTAGGGACGGAAGGAAACCGGAATTATATAAAACTTCAGATTTAATTTGAGTGCAGTTTAGTGTTGAAATATGCATCGCAGCCAAAATCGCTAAGGTCGTCAAAGTTGGTACCTTCGGAAAGCTTGTTAGCTGTGCTTGTTATGGTAAGCAGCAAGTCTGGATCTATTCCAAGTCTTGCTGGCCTACACCCAACTAAAGATAGGGGCTCCCCCAACAATTTTTTTCAAAGGGGGGGGTCAAAAATTGGCTCATAATTTAGCGTATTAGCGCCTATAACTTTGGGGTTAGAGGGAGTAACCTCATGAAACTTTGCCACATGACAGGTCATAAGGGGAACGTTATCAAATATACAACATTTGGGTCGCATCGCCCCCTTAAAATTTGGGAAGGCACAAAGCATCTAAAATTCGGCGAGATTTAAGACAACTTTCGACTTTGACCGCAAATATCTAAGAACCGGTCATGACAACGACAAACGGACACAAACTTCACCGAGAGCAATCTCTCACGCATATATTAACCTACTCAAGTTCAAAATTCGGCGCGATTTCGGGCAACTTCAAACTTTGACCGCAAATATATCTGGAGAAGATCGACTTACCGAAAATTGATAACAAACTTGATCGACTGCCATTCTTCCCGCGTTGAAACAAAAAAATTGGTGAACTTTGGTCCACTAACAAACAAGTTGCAGGCGCGGATGTTGACACACCTTAAGTCGACAATCCGCGTTCTGCGTATGCTGCTGCATTTGTCTTCGGGCCACGTGACTTTGCTACCAGGTAAATTTCACCCCTCCCCCTAAATTAACCCCCCCATCGAACTTACGGCGCCGGGCAGCCTCACGTTGGGCTCTGCTTCATATTTTTAGTGTTGATGATGTTTTGCTACAGTTTTTTTTACAGTTTGGACGCTTCCATGGAGGTGTGCATCAACAAACAATTTCGGTGTCTGCAGTCCTTTCTTAAAATGTGAGCGATAGCGTAAAATCGCAAAAAAGCTCATTAAATCCTTCTATTTTGGGGGTTCAAGGTCATCAGCAGTGCTTGCTATGGTAAGCATGTGCCTGTCTGCAACCATCATTAGCGGTAAAATTTAAGGGGGATGTTTTCCATTCGATTTCCATCGTTGACGCCCTCGTTTAAAGAAAATCTCTTCATTCAGCTCTACGAAATTTTGTCGCCAAAACTATAGTTTTTGTGGCAGCCCACAGTAAAGATTTTGTGGTCCAAGTAATACAATCTCAGAGTGTGACGAATGGAGATGCACACACCCGGGCATCTCTACGATACAAGGCCAAGACGCGCTATAATACGAGTGCACTACGTACTGTCGCGCGTAAAAATCGGCAAGCTGCCAAACAAAACCTAAGCTTATATAATTATCAAAACTGTCAACTTTTAGTATATAAAGTAATTCAGTTTCAATTATTATTGGCCTGCGAGTGCCGCTCATAGCCTAATAAACACAGAACACAAAAAACAAGAAATGATCATCATATATTCGTTTAATGTAAAGTTGACAAGCGCAACTTTTAACAACGCAAGCACAAGATAGATAAGTAAAAACAAAAATGTACGCAGAAAAAGTTTACGCAATAATAACTGAGCAACTACGTAATAAAACTTAAAATGTGAGACGTACGGGCAATCTAATTAAGTGATATTAGTCATTAAACAGGACGATTTCGAGGCCGGAAAAGATTAACGATTATAGTCGTTAACGGCGACACCTGCATGTCGCGCATACAGATAGATTTCCGTCAGAAGAATAATTTGCACCAAACGTCACCATCATTATTTCGTGTTCGTTTATTAACGCAACTTGTCAAAACAACAACGTGTACAAAAATTTAAATAGTCTGTCATAGTTCAAAATGACTTTGAATGACCTTGAACCCCCAAAATAGAAAGTTCTAGTAAATTTTATTGCTATTTCGGGCTGCGACACACATTTCAAGAAAAATTGCAATGAAATGGCTAAAGATAAACCAAGACAATCTGCGTAAAAAAATTTTGCCGATGAATATACATTTTAGCAGTCCAAGTCCTAACCCCTAAATGCTATTTTTTCGCTATTGGCGTTTCTAACGTGAAAACGATTACGGATAGGCACAGACATGCTGTTTATCATAAAAAGCACTAGTAACGTTCTTTTTAGTCATATCAACATCGATAACCTTGAAATATCTTAAACCCCCAAAATAGGAATTTTTAGTGATTTTTTTGCGATTTTTGGCTGCTGGAGAGTAAATTGTGACAAAATGGATGGAGACTGACCAAGATTACCTGTGAACAGACAGGCCTACTGTTATGGGCTCTCGCGCGTTTCATGAGCATTAGCTCAGATTTCTTGTTATAGCTTTTATGGCCCCCTTACTTAGTACGGTCAGGCCAATGGTATGCTCACTCCATTTTTTGTTTTTTTAATGACAAACAGAGAACACACGGTTTTTTGCACTGCTGACGACCTTGAACCCCCAAAATAGAGGGATTTAATGAGCTTTTTCGCGATTTCACGCTATCGCTCAGCTCACATTTTAAGAAAGGACTGCACCGAAATTACCGGAGATAGACCAAGACATAATGCGTATCAAATTTTTAGCTTTAAACGCATATTTTAACAATCTAAGTTTTGAAGTTTTAAATTTAAAGAGTCCTGCGTAGAGAGGCGCCAAATTTAGGTACCCTTTTAAAATGCGCGATTTTGCTACTATAAACTAATTAAGCGTGAAAACGGTTGCAAATAAAATTTCAGTGTGTGAACAGAGAGCACACATTGCAATAATGAGTGCCTGATATGTGCTAGATAAGTGATCGAGAAGTGCTTGTCAAGCACTGAAGCCAGCTCGATATGAATGCAGTTGTACAGAACAGCAATGTGATAGGCCTAGGCCTACACTGTAGCAGCCACGGTGACAGTTCACTCAGCATGGGCGGCGCTATGTATCTGAAGCTGGGGAGGCAACGGTCTAGTGCACAGGGGGCAATATTTTTGTGGGTGGGCCTAATGCCGACCTCATTTCAGTTGTTGTTTACAACGAGAACATGTAGCGGGGTCCAGGGGAGGAGCCCCTGATCAGGAGTCAGGGGACCCCCTGAAGCTGAAATACTTTTGGCTTTTGGACATGCAACGGAAGCTGCAAGTTTGCCTGCTTTTTTTCCTCGCGCGCTACGTTACTAATGAGGTGTTTACACGATCCAGCAAACTCCAGCAAAGTTCCAGCAAACGTCCAACAAACATCGAGCTGGCCTGATGGAACCCCGCTCCCTATCAGCCTATTAGCTGCTTACCCCGCCGTCTATCAGCTAAGCCGTAGGCGGGCCTAGGCTTAGCCCACAGCTGATAGGCCTACGTGTTATATAGGCTTTCCAATATGTTTATCACCAATATCATTAAGATTTAAATCTGTGGTTACAACCCGCCCGTCCTCCTAATTACCATAGAACTTTCAGCTAGCTGGATGAATGCTGGATCGTGCAAACACTCCATAACGTAGCGAAGAGAAGTATACAAGGTCAGTGTAATATTGCAAACCGATCGACCGACCAACGACCGACCTCTGTTCCTGGAAGAGCCTTTCTGGAAGAACTTCAAACGGCCATATCTCCAAAACGGTGCTAGATAGACGCATGGTCACTATTGGACCACCGATAGGAAGTCAACCCCCGCGAGTCGAATGGTCACGTGACCAATGACGTCACGTGATCCCAAAAGGTCAAACTCGTGACCTCATTATCTTCGTTGCCATGGCAATGAAATTTGGCTATTTGCAGTGTCAAAAGAAAGGAACTAAAAAGCAGTTAAAAGAATACAGGAGAAAATAACGCGCGCGAGGAGTACATTAGATTGGTCACAATCTAAAATATTTCTTGTAATATTTGGAAACACCAAAAAATCACAAATATATGTGTTGTCTTGCAAAAATTACGTTTAATAAGTCACATCTTTGCACGTGTATGGTTACCAGAGGGCACAATCACCAACATTTTTTTCTGGGAAGGAGCTGGGGGCAAGGGCAAGGGCATGGGGGCAGCTGTTCCCCTGCCCCTTCTGGCGCCGCCTATGGCACGCAGTGACGATGAAACCTGGAAGACGCGTGACGTCACCAGCCAGAGCATTCTTTAAAACCAAATTACACTTACTTTGATTTGTCGCCAGGCACAGTTTCATTTGTTGTGTATTAGTTGCACAACATGCTGTATAGGTCTACAACATGATACGGCAACAACTTACAAGTTGTAGGCCCGCCACAAATGGACGACATAGACTATCGAAATCCACAAGTTGCCCGCCGAATCGATGTAGGAAGTTTCAGCTTATCGCTTAGACCACAGAATTTTAAGGCATGTTCCAGCGGACGAAAATCTACTGAAATGCACTAAAATGACATATTTTCTGACGAACTGGGCAATGTTCGTCGTTCGTCAAACAGGTTCAAGCAATCAACATTCACTCGACTCTATGATAGGGATGCGCGTTTTTAAATATTTCAAATGTTTAAACACAATTGAACGATAAGAACCATGCAAATGTTGTTAAGCAAATTAAACTATAGTTCAAACAAACATGGCAGAGAAACGAAACGTACAACTAAAATGACAGAAAAACTGAACAGAAAAAGAAGACGGCGGGTAGACTACAGAAAAACCCGATGATCGCTTACTTGTTTGTGGGCCAACCGTGCACGCCCAGCTATACATTTTAAATTAGCGTTGACGCGACCTAATTCAGGTCACGGCGATTAGGCTTAAGCCTAAACCATTTCAAGTCACGTACGCTTCGGTTGCTCGTTCCCATTGGAATATATCTCACTGGCCACTTATTTTCATTCGCCTCTGTTCTATGCTGCCGCCCCAATCTTCCCTTGGCTCAAGCTGTATATGCTACCTATGGACTGCTTACACGTGCAACCAAAACACGCACGCAACTCGCATGCGTGATTTAGTTGCACATGTAGACAGCCCCTTAAGCCTTACATTTGAAGTCTCACTCATCTCGCATGGGTCTTATTTATTTTAAACATAATATCCCGTTTACACGATAAATATGGCTCGACGAGATGGTTCGACATTTTTCGCTCGTTGAAACATTATCTCACGCTTTTTATTTTCTAAAAATGCGCTCAATTTGACCCAATTTTCAACATTTGTAAGTCTCCGCGACGACAGAAGATCGCAAATTACGGGCTTAAGATACAACAAACTATAAAATAAGGCTACTGTTCACTGTAGGTCAACCCTAATAGAACTTCAAGAACGACAGACAGCTTAATTGAACAAGACAGAAACCGCTTAAGTGCCAAATTTACACTGGCGTATTTTTCTGAAAAACTCCTAAAGCTCAAAGTGCCATCATTAGGTTATCGCTCGCTGCGTCTCCTGTCAGCTTTTCGTACGCACTTTCTTGTTTGGTTTCTTTTTATTTATTTGATAACTAAACTAGATTTTAGGGTACAAAAATGATTATCAGTTGGTTACGAAATTATGTTGAAAACGTTGGCACCATAATTTTCGGAAGGAGGCCGAGGCTAAAAATGACGGACACGAAAATGCAGAAAATAAAATTGCAAAACATGCTTAGAAGTGGCAAGCGTTTGAGGCGGCTAAATAGGTTGAACAGATTTAGTTATCATATTGCTCCGCTGACAAACAGAGCATCAAACGCCGAAATAAAGTGAATAGGCCTATAATGAACGAAACGCGCATCACAACATGCGTTTCAAGATTCGACTCGTGATCCTCTACAAGAAATCAAGAATGCAGTCTCTATAAGTACTGCTCTAGGTGCTTTGAAAGATGCTTGCTAAAGAACTGATTGATGTAAGCTACGGCTAGTTTACCTGCAGCCGATGATGTTATCGCGACAGTGTGCTCACTCTATGAGTTACTGGGTGGAATGACCGGTAAATTTCTATCGAACCTATAGGCCTACTCACTGTAGCCGCCCTAGAGCGTTCCTTCTGAACAATATTAACTTTTACTCTGCAGTGATTTTCATCTACAACTAACTGTTCACTCTGAATGACTTACAAGCTGTTGCTTACGCTGGCTGAGCTGCCGTTTGTAAACTGACGTCACGCCGACGCGTCGGCATCCTATAGCGCTGCTGCTGCTGCTTGGTGTGACGTGCCGCGTGTCACGAGAAAACGGTCTCTCACAGCGCGTACGTGATCATCTGCAGCGGATCAATTGCCAGGATGTCCACGACAGAGCAGTTGTGTCGACGATTGTGAATCGTTTTTCGTGCAACTTCTGCAGCTAAGCATCTCTGCGGCGTCGTCGGTCAAAAAAAAGTTGAGGGGTGGGAGCGCAAGAAGGCAAGACGTTGCAATTTTTCGCCAGACAGCTGCAAATTTCTGACAGACGAAATATTTTGTGGTCGAAGTTTCAAGTTTGTTTTTAATTTCTCCAACATGTAAAATTACAACGCCAAATGTTGTATTTCCGAACGAAAATTAGTCAACAAAAATTTTCCCACAGTTGCCAGAACTAGTTGATACGAGCGTCAAGTCTACTAGACGAACGAGCGGGAACGAACAACTAAAAACGACCGTTTGATAAGAAGCCTGGTCTTTCACACTGTTTAGTAAAACAGCGAGGAACGGGGGTTTTCCTGGAACAAGCGAAGGCGTCATTCCCACATTCTGCTTTATTACCACCTTCTCCTAGTTTACAAGCTATTTTGACCTTGACTTTAATTCATCCCGCATCACACGGACACATTGGAGTAATTGGACCACGCTTCGACGCCATCCGTGTCAGTCAAGAAATGCTTCCTCCCAGGTGAGCCTCATCCTTTGTCGAGGTCTTTGTTGACTGTGCTAATACAGATTGTTCGTGGTCGACCTGTTCTCTCCTGTATCCTGGTACTTTACTTCCCAGTACAATTGCGGCCTAACGTTTACCGTGGTAGGCTATGCGCTTGAAACGTTCTATCCCATATTCAGGGACGTCATTTGGGAAGGGGCTGGAGGGGTCTACGACGCCCGAAAAATTTACATCGTACCTTTGAAACAGTGTTACTGCTGCAAAGACAATACTATACGTAGACTGAAACCCCCCATGGATCACTGAGACCCCAACAATTTGTTGAAATGACGCCACTGTCCATAGTGCGTTATGACCCTTCAAGGTCATTTAAGATCATCGATTTATATGTAATTTGAAAGCCAGTATGCGACTTTTTATTGGTGATAAATAGCAACTTAAGCCCTTTCTTGCACTGTTTAGCCACAATACATCCGTGATAAACAGACGACAACCACGACAAAGGGCCGACCTTTACGCTTACAGCTTAGCGGTTGGCCCAAAAACGTGCGTTTCTCAGCGAAAGACTGGCCATATCTCGGAAACGAGATGCGGCTTAGATTGCCACTGATCACTAATAAGAAGTGGCATATTGGCTTTCAAATGACATGGAAATAATCGACCTTGGATCACCTTGAAGGTCACTGACATCCAGTACGTCGAATATTTTTGCGATAGCTGGGCTTTTTATTTTCTGATTTTTTGTCGATTTTTCGTATGACAATTGCGTTTTACAACAGACTGACAATAAATCGAACGCCTAAAGCAAATCTGCAACAAGTTGCAAACAGCAAGTCCACGTGCCGATCAGCAACAAATCACCAAAACATCGTGACGCGTGAAGAACGTTGCACTGCTGCTTGCTGTACAACAAAACCACAACCAATGCAATGCAAGTGGTGGAATAAGCTTAAGGCTTTCGTTATTGTCGGCTTTCTTAATAAGCTTGAATGCCGTGGTGTCGTGACAGAGGTAAGGAGCTTGCAGTTGCCTCCCTTAATTTTGGGTTGGGTCAGAAAATTGTCGAGGAAACTTTTCGTCAGAATACGCAAATTCGGGGGTGCTAAAAACGCCATTTGGAAAAACATTAAGGACATCATTAAAATTTTGAGCAATCATGATCTTTTTTGTCAAACATTCACAACTGTCTGTCGGAAAATTGCATCTTTCTGCCCCGGCAATTTTTTTTACCCACGACGCCGTTGTTTGAATGTACTGAAAATGCTTAAAGGTGCGTATGATAACAATAAGCCTAGGCCTGTGTGATCTGCAAGGATAGATCTTAGTGCATCTTTGAGACCGCTTAGCTTTAAATTTCTTCGCATTTGATAAAGTGCTAAACCACAGCGAGATAGTAGTAGTAGTGCTTGTAGCAGGCCTATTTGTAAACTAGCAGTGAGTTGTTTGTGTCTCGCACTATCGCAGGCGCCGACAGTAACATAGGACGCACGTGTCGGTGCTCATCGGAGGACGCTGAAACCAAAAGTCGTTAATTAGCTTGGTGCCAACTTGACAATGCGATCTTCCTCTCTGTCACACTGTAAGTCTGTCTGTTTGTCTGTCTGCCTGCATGTCGTTCTGTCTCTCTGCACGTCTGTGCTCTTTGTCTGTGTCACTGTGTCAGTGTGTTGTATAATTGATCGAAGGTCGTTGTGGTCTGCGTGTGAAACAGTTGCAGTGGCGTCAAACTAATATGATGAGATGGTTGCCTTGTTCGTCCGTGTCAAAAACAGACCATAATGCACTGTAGCATGTTAAAGCATAGGCCTATTACGAATTTCCCGTTGCGCCATAAACTGGGTTGTAGCAAACGACGTGATTAAGCACAATGAATTTTTTGCAGCTTGGTCCCAAGTTTCTCGGCGGCTTAGCGGCGCCTATTGATGACTGGCGCTGCAGGGCTTGTTATAGGCTAATTCGCGACCAACAACCGGCTAAATGAGGTCAATAAATTGGCGTCTAATAGGCCTATACATTTGCAGTGACCGCACAGTCGGCTAGGCAGCTTGAACAGCTGTTGGTGACAGACGAAGAATTATCACGCATGCCTGAATCCGAGCAGTCGGCAGCGAATTTGAGTAGAATGCGAGAATTGATTACCTGCACTGACCGGCGTCTATACGAACCGAGACGACCGGTCCTAGCAACTTCCTCATATCTGTGACAAATCGTTCGCCGTGTGACATCCATAGTGGCGGACAAAAATCGTTCCCAAGAAGGCAATGAAGTTTAAAATACACTACACAGTACACAGCTGCAAAAAGCTACAAATCAGTAAAATAAAATAAAAGCTGGAGACTGTAGTTAGACGAAGTCAAGTTGCATTAGGCTATACTCGAATACCACCTTCGGAGGGATAATCAACTCTACTTAATTGATAAGTATACTGACAGCCGGATCATGTATTGGCGGATCGTGTCGCTGCTGATTACAACAATTGTGAGATTTGCTGCAGGCTGAACATGAACCAGTTCCTATTTCTGAATTACCGCATTCATGGTATCACAGTCTTGTATTGTTAGGTGGGTTTCTTGCTTCAATGTTGCTTCAATCAAAGTTCACTATCAAGCCACACTCCCAGATCGCACCACAGTGGTAAGCTTGATGATTTGCGTGCCAGTCGTCAGTGTGAGATCCCGGCTGACGACTTTCGTCAGATTATTCCCAGATCCGACCAGTATTTTCTTAAGTTTTGTTGGCATTTAGCTGGAGTCAGCGAGCAGCACAGCTGTGTCGGCTGGCAGCTGTGTGATCCCATATGACAAGTAACGCTCTGTGAAGGATTCAATCTTCTAAAGAGCTATATTCTGACCTTTACCTTTACCTCATGACGTCGGCAGACCATTCTAACAGACGCTGGCGAACAACTAAAACGTCAGCAGGGAAGGCACTTGCGTGCAACTGCGTATCATCAGCAAATGACTCAAAATGCACACTGTGCTGCTGGATGATGTCAGTACTGTCTTCGCCGGTGTAAGCGATAAATGCCAGCGGTCCTAGCACTGACCTCTGGGGTACGCTACATTCGACGGGATAGTCATCGGTTTGATGGCCACAGTAGGCAAGACTGGGTGCGATCTGATGATAATCCAGTTTATTATGTTTCTAATATTAACAAGCAAAGATGCCGCCAGGCCTTGTGCAGACAAGCATGCGGCCGCCCGTCTAGTTATGCGTACACGACTACACGTCCACAGCGTCTAGTGTGCAGTGAGCCAGCGCGCGATACGCCGGCCGTAAGTAGACACTGTCGTTAAATTCGCGTGATTTTCAGGTTTTATGACGTTCTGTGACCTCTATCTTTTAAGCGAAAAACAATCGGTGCACCAGTTACTTTTGTTCTAAAAAATCTGCACTTTTTATACGTTTTTTAAAGCTAAAAGACAGACAGATAGACAGACGGGCAAGACACGGTAAGCGTAGTGGCGTGTCGGTATAGGGTGTCGGTCCGAGAACTTCGGCGTCCGATCGGGTGGCTATCAAGTGGTTGTTATACTCTGATGGGTGACAGTCATGCGGACAGGAAATAACCAACACTAATTAAGGTCAACTCAACAACTCAGCCTTTCATCCCTCCGGAATAGACAAAACGAGTACCGGCCTGTCTGGCTGAAATATAAGGCACGACAGGGGCGCCCATCCCTCCTCAGCGCTTGGAGGCAACCTTCTCCTTAACTCTGACGCCCTCCCCCCTTCCTTAATTTTTTTCATCCTTTCCGTTCTGTTGCTTTTCGTTGCCTTTCCCCGTCCTTTTTGTCAGTGGCGTAGTCAGAAACGTGTATTGGGGATCTCGTTTGATTTCCCTCTTTTCCCTTCCCCGATACGTTCCTCTTGTTTTTCTCCTCTCCCTCCCCCTGTCTTCTCTTCCCCCTCCTTTTCCTTAGAAGTAAGACCCCTGAAATGCAGCTATAGGGGGTCTGGGGAGAGATGTGAGCTTCCCCAGCGAGGTCTGGGGCGGAGCCCCATCCGAAATTGAATCTGGTGCATTTTCGCTTTAAAAGACGAGATCTGGTGGCAATAATGTTTTATTATTTTTCAGAGAATAAACTGACCATTTTGGCAAATTTGGTACAGTTTAAACCATAAATTTAAAAAAAAACGTTTTTCACCTTTTTTATTTTTTTCTACGTTTTTAACTTTTTTATTTTTTAAAACGTTTATTGAAAACTTTATCAATCACTTCGAAAAGCACATTTGAGACCACAGAAACGGACAGTGGTGGTTTACTTAGTTAATCTAGGAATACTTGGTCTTGACCCACGCTGAAAGTGAAATTGAATAAAGTTTTCTTTGTCTGTAGATTCAGCTATAGTGCAGTGAAGTGAAGTGAGGGGTCTGGGGGACGAAGTCCCCCAGTGGGGTCCAGGGGCAAAGCCCCGATAGGGAGTCTGGGGACGAAGTCCCCCAGAAGCTGAAGCTTTTTCCATACAATCCTTTTACCTTTTTTTCTTCTCCCGGGCTTTCCCCTGTTTTCCCTTTCTTCTCCCGGGCTTTCCCCTGTTTTCCCTCCTTCCCTTAGAATTAAGACCATTAAATTTCAGCTTGGGGATCTAGGGGAGCAGTATGCCCCTGCCCCATACGAAATCGAATTTGGCGTATTATAGCCTTAAAATATGAAATTGTGGCAACAATTTTAATTATTTTTCGGAGAATAAACTGACCAAAGCGGCGCCACAAATTTAAAAGCGGGCGTTGCAAGCAATCTGCGAGCAAAGTGAGCAGAAAAGAATTTGAGCTGTTGTACGCAGAATTGTTGCATTAACTGATTAACTGTGGAGTGCGTATTCTAGGCAATCTGCATTAGGCCCGTTTGCCCCTGCCGATGCTGTCGCGCGTCACGTGAGCCTTGCTCAAATTACTTGTCTTGTCACTCTGTCGTCTATGTAGAGTTGAGTCGTCAGTCGTCTGTGTATTGAGACAGCAGCTGCAGACAGTGGGAGCGAGACGTCATTGCGCATGCGCATAATATGCTTGCCGAGAGCTAGTCTAATATCGGCTTTTGTATTGTAGCCCATATGTCACTGCAAGACAGTCAGCGACGCCGATTGCGGGAGCTAAGCGCGTGCCTACACGTACAACAAAACATCGCACGTTACAACGAGAAGTCCAGCTGTCACTAAGATAGCCGACCGTACAAGTTGTCACTGGTCTTCCAAGGTCAATGATTTTCATTTAATCTGAAAGGGCGTATGCCACTTCGTATTAGTGACTAATAGCGATCTAGACGGTATATTTCACCGTTTCCGAGATACGGCCAGTTATCCGTTGACATTTTCCCAATCCCTTCCATTCAACCCTGAATTTGAAAATGTTCCCATTGCATATAGATCGCTTAAATTTTGGGTGCCTACAGGGTGGGCCAAACAACAATGTTTTTATATGCCAATAACTTCGTCAGATATTAACCAATTTTTAAAATTCTTTCATTATCGAAATCAAGCAAAAATTATAGTAATACTATTACTAAAAATCCCATCACACCTAATATGTGTCGCTACACTACCTTGTGAAATTTCAGACATCGCCCTCAAGCCGGCGACGACACTAATTGCGTAATCAACGTTGAACAATCAACGTCAACAATTCATGACAATCAACTAGCTACTAAAAGCAGGCGATCATCAATCAGTGGGGCAAACTGTCGCAGCGTTTGGTTAATCGCGCCAGTAGTCAGTGACGTCGCCGGCTAGAGTGCGTTGTCTAGCAGCAAGGCGGACACATTGAACATTTGATGTGAAAACTGCAAGATGTGACAGTTACTTTGGACAATAACTGAGACAATAAACAGGTTGTTAATTTCTGACAATGCGTTGTTACAGCTATCGTATTGTTTTCAATTGTTGCTTTTAAAACGCTGATATTTCACTAGGTAGTGTAGCGACAGACTTGAGGTGTGTGAGATCTTTAGTCATAATGTTACTATAAATTTTCTCCTGATTTTGACAGTGAAAGGAGAATTTTGAAAATCGGTTAATATTTGATGAAGTTATTGGCGTATAAAAACATTGTGCCAGTTTTTTTGGCACACCCTGTAAGTTTAAGACACAGAGCTAATTAATCGGGTAAAAAGTTTTCCTCTACGACCCGCCGTTTAGCCACAACACATCCGTTACAGACAGATAGACAGACGACACATCGTGCCATAGACGCCTACAGTATACAGCATAACTGTAGCGCGTCAAAAATAGGACAGTACGGTGCAGGAGTCAACGAGTCATTCGACTCGGGTTCGGCAGCGCTATTGCACATGCAAGCACTCGCTAATCAACACAAGATTGACTGGCTGAAACGGTCAGCGTCGTCGGATAGAAAGGTTTGGGGTAAGGCAAGAAGTGACATTTATCTGACAAATGAGATACTGGTGTTCAAATTTACTATTACGCCCTAACTTTCTCCAAACTGGAAACTTCCAGCTCAAAATTACGTACTTTAGAAACTTGTAAGAAAAATTCCCGATAAAAATTTTCCGACAGGCTTAAATTGAGAAGGGTAGGAATCGTCCCCTGCCTTGTTAAGACGCCACTGACCGACCGGGTGTATGAAGTTGATAAATCACACCTGACGTATTGAAATGTCCTACACTCTGTCACAAAGTGATTTCCAAAAGTTGAAAGACGAACACAGTGATCACAATAATCACGCCAGTTGCGACTATGCAGCCAAGTAAAAAGTACAGGTAAATGTGAAGAACTTCCCGCGCCGACCCACACACCAGTTTACACTGCGAGACCATGGATACGCGGGCTTCGGGGCTATTGCATCGTGCAGTGTGCCTGTTGTCGTCCCAGCGTTTGCTGGTACTTATTGCGCTTACACATGGAGGAATGGTGAAGCTGAGTTGTCCTGGGCAGCTGGTTACATACCGAGATGGTTTACCCACCTGCTACATTCACCCATCCTGCCAGTGCCATCCAAGTACTAACCGGGCCGGGCGGTGATCAACTTCGTTGATGGGACCAACGACGATACCAACTAAGACATACTGCGTTCAAATGATGAGAATCAACGTCAAGATAATTCTATAGGCCTACTTAGGCTACTTGGTTCTTGAGCGTGTGCGATTCCATCGGACACTAATTTGACGACTAGCAAAATGACGTAGGCCCATAGGCCCATAGGCTAAAATGATGTCAAAGAAACTATGAAAACTAGTGTCACCTCGGCCACTTTGAAAATTCTGGACTGACTGCCTGATTGGGTCACCTATGAGGATGAAATCACACCTGTTACCCGGCAGAACTGAACGCCTCCGTCTTACTCCCAGCCGGTACTCGATTTACCTACGTCAGAGGGATGGATGCTAGGCCTATGTCGAGTTGACGTGGGTGGTTGCTGTTGGTTATATAAGCGTAGGCTGACCGAATAGTGTACCTCTCTGCAGACAGTCACCCATCCATCAAAATAGGCCTATCTACTTGACAGCGATCAGAACCGAGTCCAGTGGAACTCACGAACTCGTGATCGTACGTCCGACTCCCCACTGTCATGCTACAACACAGCTTCCTATCACTGCGCAGTGCGCATCCAGATAACTGGTCGATTCGACATGCGCTGTAGGCCAACTGCAAGACAAAGCGGAAATTGCAGCAGCGCATGTGTGGCTTCTGAGAAGACATACATGTGTGTGTGTGCGACTGATTGGACAACAACACATAAATCGTCAACATTAACTGCGATACATGCCGTGTGGCATGTTGCAATTTTCAGACAGACAGACAGCTGCAATTAAGTTGTCGCCAGAGAAGATTAAGCCTAACAATAATCTCAATTTTGCCTTCAAATTATCCTCTCTCACATCATAAAATGTAAGATTTTATCCCCAAATTTCGTATTTTGGGACAAAAATTTTCGAACAAAAAATTTTTCCCGACAAACTAACACTTAGTGGGGGCAACTGTTTAAAACAAGCAACTACAGTGTATAGCACAGTCTGAGCTCCTGGAGCAAATCCCCCTATTTCAAGTCCCTCTATCGCAAAGCCCTCAACCAGTCAACTTACAAATCCCCATATCACTCCTTCCACTCTTTTCTCGTCCTCATCCTTGTTTTCTTTTCCTCTCCTCCTTTCCCCATTTCTTTTGCAAAGGGTCTTTACGTTATATCCCACAGGCTGTCTAGAGATCACTGTCTTGTGCACTAGGTTAGTAGGTTGATTTTGAGAAAATGCATTTGGTAGCAAACTATATAGAGAATAGATTATATGACTGCAGTCCAAAATTACACCAATTAAGCTAAGTCCCTCCCTAAAAAGCTGCAGAACCTTTGCCCTACTTTAGTGGATAGAACATTTGCTCCAAGGTTTATACGGTGTAGATGCACTTGATCCAAAGTACAGCATAAAAATCACTGTCATTTAAATACAAATCACTTTCATACAACATCACATGACTGAAGTTCGTCCATGACTGTCTGTTTTTGGTCACATGACAGAATGTTTGTTTCTGATTGGCTGCTTTCGGTCACACCTGACTGAAGCTCGTCGTTGATTGGTTGTTGCTGTTCATATGACCGCAACTGGTGCTCGAGTAATGATAGATTGATATCAGACAAGATGGCATCACGAATTGTTTGAAAGAACGCAAAATAATGATGCAAATTGTGTCTGCAATCAAACAATATTATATCTTAATTAAATTCTCAAACACATTTATCTAACAATCAATCTATTAATCAGTCAATAAAAATTTGTTGCTCCAATAATTTTTACCCTAAGATATTTCCTAACAAGTTCTCAGAAAAACTTGCTAATCTAACCTTACGTTGATGCCACAGAAAATGAAACTTAGAAACATCTTAAGAAATTCTTACGAGATCAGTGCAGTAGGTCCTGATTTTCCTAGTAAGTTTAAGCCTAGCGTTTTGTCCCTGAACCCACTAAAGACTTCTATCACGTAACATAACATCAGTGGCTACCAATTATGAGTAATTTTCACCTCCTAATTCGAGTGACGCCAATGCTGACTACTACTAGTACCAGTACTCACATCATAAGTAATACACTGGCCAGTAGTTCGGAGGTGTCCACTAGGTGGTGCACGTAGGCCCGTGTCTGAGTCCGACAAGTGTAGCAAGTGCAGCCAGTCAGAATTGGTTCACAGTCGTCCATGTAACTGCAGCACACAATATCACATGTTTACCGTACAAGAAATATACACTGTGTCTCTAAAAACCGGACCTCTGATACATTTTCAAATAACTCCAATAACAATCCTGGTTCAACATCAAATTATGGTACAAAGGTCGACACATAATCAGGACTTGATACCACTTGTTATTTTGTGAAAAATATTAACAACAGAGCACCAGCTGTGGCCCCCACAGTAAAGACAACTGCATAGTAATACTCCAACGAAACAACGATGTCGGTTTCAGAATTTTGACATTAACATTATAATGTTACCAACTGTTCAGTAGCGACGTTGTAGTTAGATATACAATAACTTTTCAAACTAATGTCCCTTCACTTAGACACAAACCCAAAGACATCTCCCTCTTTCAACATATTGCTTTGTTACCGTAGATATTCATCACAAATGGGAAAAAACATCTCAATGCATCAAGTTGCAATTTTCTCATAGACAGCTGCACATTTCCAACAGAGAAGGTTTTGGGTGCTCAAAATTTCAACTTGGTAAATTCCATAAAATGAGGATTCCCAATCCAAATTTCGTATTTTTGACAGATAACTTTCAGACCAGAAAAACCAAAAAATAGGGGTGCCCCTGCTCACCTCCTGATACAGTATATAGGTAGGCAGATGCTGTCGAATTAATGCGCTAACTTAATGTGTTAAAGAATTAATTGTGATTAAAAAATGAAAGCCATTAAAAATTAATGCACATACATAAATTCTATGAAGCAAAAATTCCACTATTCAATTAAACTGTGGTTATTTTGCAACCAGATAATATTCTACAAATTTACTGTTATGTTGCACTTCCATCAGTAGACTAATAATTTTCAGTTGACAAGCTAATAAAATAGATTTCTATGCTAAAAATGATGTGACACTTTGTTGGCAAGTTCAACAGTGGTCGCATCTTGTAGATGAGATGCGTAGCATAGTCGCTCACTGACGGCAACCTACAACATAAATACTCCTGTCAATTGAAGCATCAATTAACACGTATGATTGAAGAATTTATCGCTCAACAACTCTAGTTAACACGAATGACAACATCAAAAACAAGAGACAAACCGTTTGTCTTTCAGTGAAATCTCGTAGACATTATCATCATCGTCATCAGTGACATCATCACCATTAGGGAGTTTGGTGGTGCATCTAAACACCAGGGCGGACCCACGGCTTGTCACTGTGTACGGATATCTGCAGTGCTGCTTGTCAAGAATTCACACATGCATAGTTACAAATGCTAACAGACACCGGAACTTTGCTGCTTTAGAGTGTTCAGACGAAAAGGCACCCTTTTCTGTCTTTCATGTTAAATGCCAATAAATTTGCACAAAATCTTTAGCAGCTGTAGTAGAATTCCAAATATCTAAACAAAATTTAGCTGGCAATTAATTATTCTTTGATATTCATGATGTTACTGTGACGTTACGAAAGGTGTTGTGACACACACAATGACAACAAGCTTGCTTGTCTCATCCACTGCTATCATGCTTTAATGGAAAACTTCATCTGATTCACTGATGAAAAACTGTTACGTTTCAATGTTTCAGCCCAAGAAAATCCAAATCAATCGCATTTATGCACATATGGGGTTAGACTGATTTTTACACGTTCCAGCAAGAAAATGCACCAGCACACAGAGCTTGCAAGATATTTGAGTTTCCGTCTTGTGAGACACGTCCCGAGTTACTTTAGGTTGTAGCGATGAACATTTTGTCAAACAGTGAATGAAATGAAATGCATCATTAAAGCAGACAGCGTCACAGCAACTGATGGCACCGTTTGATACAAGCAATCCAGTCGTCACAACACATTTTACAATGTCACCTTTACATCACGACTAACAAAGAATATGTAATTAAAAGCCAATTTTTTTTAATATTTGGAAGTGATTATTAGGCAAAATCGCACTAGCACAAGCAATTACAGCTAACCATTTCTGCATAGCATACTCCCTCATCTGTCATGCACCATGCTTAAACAATTCGCCAGATTTACATGACATTTAGCCAGTACACCTATGGGGTCCACTGACAAATTGTGTTAAATCAGGTACCTGACCCCCAAAGGTTCTGGAGGTTTTGGAAGTTAAATCCCCAGCCAAATTGTCTATGATTCACCAATGGGAAGCACCAATCAGCAGTTTTACATTATACCAAATAACTTTGGTCACTTGTTGTTGTTGCAATACACTGCGGCTAGCTGAACTGGAAAAAAGGAAACGAAGAATCAAAGACGTCAACACCAAGACGCACTTCACGCAGAATACTGCTAGGAGACCAACACCCTGGGAGTAGACGTGGCCTGTCAGCCGGCAATGCACACTGCAAGAACAACAATAACAACCACAAACAACAACATCACGATGACGACTTAGGTACAACACAACCAACAAACTATTTTGGGTAAATTTTGAGCGTGAAACTGTGCACATTTTGGCATGTACATTCGCATTTAAACTGTACTATTTGAAACGGCAAGCTGGCAACTTGCATCGATGTTGAGTGACGAAAAAACTTGCTCATTCTACGGCTGCAAAACTGTCAAGAAATCCAACCCCATGGCGGCATTGTCCCAACAAAGTTTTTGGCTGAGGGGGTGCCCCATAAAGTGGGTGCCTAAGCACTCAGCAGTGTAGTAGGTAGACTCATGCGTGTGACTACTACTGCTACTGTGACTCACTAGCGTGGCAGAGAGGATGTCTTCTATGTCAGAGATGTGTAAGTGTTCAACAGCTGGACCGAATGAATGAAAGCCTTCGAGTGAAAACCCTACAAATATAACACAGATAGTAGCATACAACAACAATGATGACAACAACAACTACTATCATCACTACCACTACCACTACAATGCGGCTAGAGATGGATCAAAACTGGATTTTTCAGTTTCGGGCGTAACTGAAATGACGACGGCCTATGTGCACCAAAACTGTAACCGAAACTCATCCAGTCATGGTTGAAACCAAAGCCAGCTGTTGCAGATAATACACTAACACAAATGCAAATCACCATTATACTACACGATGCACACATGTGACTATAATATAAAAATACTGCCAAACTGTTGTTTGTACGTACGTGCCTAAGTGTCTTAATTGATCTTTCATGAAGTTTCTATGTAAATAATTAATTAAAACACAGACCAAAGAACAGATAGATCAGATACGTTGGTCTCTCACTTGTGACCACTGCTATCACTTTTGATTATTCACTACCGAAACCATTCGGCTTTGGCCAAAACCGATCCCCATTAAAGTGAATCCTGCCAAAAACCAAAATAACACCAGAACTGCATTCAACATCAGACTTGATGCCAAAACAGAAAACTCGGTTGACCTTTAGATGTGGCCTACTAGGATGACTGCACACTTGTAGCAGAAATAACGATGACGTACCAGCTACGGATCTTTTTGCAGTTTCTTCTGCTGATCGGCGACGTTCATTTACATCATATCCACCCTGGACGACTCCTATTACTTGCGTATCACTTAGCCTCTGCACAAGCAGAAGCATTAGTAGTAGAAGTAATGGTAACACTAATAGCAAAATCAGTTTGTGTTCAGTCAATTACATTCACAATCACAAACAACTAGGGCTGCTACCAATAAACAAATTTTTAATCGCTTAATTTCCAAAAAGTAAATAAAATTGAGTGGTTAATTTTGACACATCTTTGTAGTCAAGAAAGACCACTAGAACTGCAAAATTTAGCTAATAGTTGTTGTTGTATTTTTTTGCAAAATAAAGGAAAGTGACGATGATATAGCCTACATGCACTGTGCAGACTGTTAAACTGCACTATTCAAACACAAATCTTGACGACATGTTCTACGCAAAACAAAACCAGACTACAAATGTTGATCATCAGTCATTTTAGGCTCATAAAAATTTTTTTAAAAATTTTGTACTCACTGAAAAAAAATTGTTAATAGACTAATTTTTTTAAAAATTAATCGTTTAATTAATTGGTAATTTCTACAGCCCTACAAATAACACAACATGCCTGACTGACAAAGCAGTGCTATTGATCAGTTTAACACTAGCTTTTACTTAAACACGAAACAATCCTGTCTTTCAGTTGACATGAATCCTTAAGAAATCTCCATTCATAAAATTTTTACTAAACCCTAAAAATATTGGTGCATTTTTTGGTATGCTTTCAAAATATTACTGAAAAAAACATTCCACATCTGGTCTGTTATGTAACTGAGTGAGTGAGTAGGGTTTAACGTCAAGCCTGACACAATATTGGTCATTTCGGGGATGGCCTTTACAGGCAACATGCACATACATACGCAAAATAATGGAACAGTATGTTTCACCTTTACAACAATGAAACAAAAAGTCCAGCCTTTACAGAGAAACCTAATATAAAACATAAAACACTGAAACAACCTAAATCTAAAATTGTAATAACTTGCCATTGTAATGGTGCATAGGCAGGAGTATTGGCAGTTCTAACAAGATACTGTTCAAACAAAAACAGAGTCTGTCTAATGCATCTCGATAGCTAACAGTAAAGTCCATATAAATTAAATGAGTGACGCGTGTTGGCCAGTGGTAAAAATTAAAAAGTTTAACTGATGCCACGAAAATAACGGGGTCACGACCTTGACCTTTTGACCTATGACTACTACGACTACCCAGTACCACAACAACAACAACAACTACTACTACAAGTACTTACAGGCAGCGTCTTCTGTATGTCAATGCATCTGTCAAGGTAATAGATGGTGCGGTCGACTGCACGACGAACTCGCTTGATGGAAGAACTGCGCGACGTGTCACTATCAGCCAGAGACTGATACAAGTCAGGCACACAGGCATCCACCAGGCACATTAGCTTATCAACATCTACCTACAATGCACCACCACTACTATAAACAACTACTACGACAACAACAACTACAACTACTATTATCAGTAGTCTACTGCTGAGATGTGTTGCTATCAGCTAGTGACTGATAACAGTCAAACACACAGGCATCCACCAGGGACATAAGCCCACCTTTGATGCACCAACAACTACAACGACCAGTAGTCTACTGCTGAGATATGACAATGTCACATAATGACTGATTGATATCAGTCAGGCATACATTGGCTTATCACCATCCACCTACAACAACCCATAGTAACAACAACAACAACAACAACTACTACTACCACTACTAGACTGTACTACTACTATACGTACCTTTAGTTTGCCAGCTTGTCTCCACACTGACACCCCATCACTGCTGTTGTATCCTGATGGCACTGTCTCGGCCGAGTCTTGCAATGACGTATATATTAGAAATTCCTGAACATGCAACATACTGCATGACATTACCACAGTACATAATCCTGACTGTCTACGTATACCACTTCAGTACATAACCAACCACCAAAATCAACTCAGCCTTTCATCCCTTTGAAGTACGTAAATCCAGTAAGGGCCGGCCTGGCTGGGATTAAGGTGGGGCACATTCACATGCGTTGGGTGGCAGGCAACACAGTGTGATCCCACATCGATGCTCCGTAGTTCTGAGCTGGGTTTCTGCAAACAGCCACCAGAACCTGCTTTAAATTACAAAGCTCACAGGTAGGTAACATGACATACCTTTAATCCGTAATCACAATACAGGGTACACCAATAAAAAACAATCCCCTATTAAAATTTCTATATCTCCGTATGGTAAGTGTAGCAGACCTGCTGTTACCAAATTGACAGGATTTACATATAAGAATTCAAGCCACATATCCTGCAATTTTCATAACAATATTTGGTTTGATTCAGAAATTATAACTACTTTAATGTAAAGTGCATTTTTTGTAAAGTTAGCAACTAATTAAACCGAATTCTCCTTTGTAAGCTGGCTTCCAGTACATGGAATAGCACATAAAGTTTAAACTCACCGCATTTCATGTTCAGAGCATTGGAAACTGGCCTACCACCTTACCTTTACCAGCAGCGATGTCTGTATGCTTCTACCATATCAGAGCTATATGCTCATTCTCATCCAAACTGCTTCAAGTTTCACTTACTATTAACTAACCTCTCTCTGGTTCATTGCTTTATGTTCTTTTTGCATGTCCACTCACATTATAGTGAGTCTTACTGCCTCAGTGTCTGCTAGTGATAATCCCTAGTAAACTTCAGCAAACATCTTCCAGTTCAGATTAACTTAGTGATTATGGTGGTTTAAAAATTGATTTACTTACTTACTTCATAAACGCTCAATGACAAAAAAGGTTTACTTTGGTCGGAAAGAATAATGACCTAAATGACTCGGTTTATTTGACGAATGAAATGTACTAAGCACCAAGAGGCAGTTTCTAATAACTATGATGGTGTTAAGAGAGCAACTATTGCACGACTATTGCACAACAGCAGATAACTTCTAACAGCATCCGCGACTATGTGACTACACACACATGTGTCAACTTCACAGCAACCGCTACCCACACGTGTTCAGACAGTACCTACTGTTGTGCAACAGTTGCACAGGTAGCTACCCTCTAAGAGATAATAGTCATCAATAGCAAGATAAACCTTCATAGCTGTGAAGCTGGCGAGACCATCCTTGTACAGACTCAACGTCTTACTATGCTCAGCACTGCCTCATATCAACAAACACAGTAAGTAAGTAAGTGACTAAATAAAATAACTTAATAGTCACAGTTTAACAGTTAGCCACGCTATGCAATGGAGCATGTCTGAACTAGAAAGACTTTAGTAGCTGTTTAAACTGTTCAAAGTTAATGTCAGCTTGTCTCAGATGAGCTTGAAGGCTGACTGTGTAATTGTGAAGTAGGAATTTTTATATTATGATATGTGTACGACATTACTCGCAAGAGGATATGTGCATTATTGGAAAAGAAGAAGAAGAAAAGTGTAGTTTCAAATATCTAACCACAATGTCACCCTTACACCATGTATAAACTGAACAGTGTTTGTTACAAGAAATCTGAGCCAATGCTCACGAAACGTGCCAGAGCCTATAGCAGTTCCTGTTCGCAGGTAATCTTGGTCTATCTCCACCCGTATTTTGCTTTTGCAGCCAAAAATTGCAAAAAATCACTAAAAACCCTTATTTTAGGGTTCAAGGTTATCAATGCTGATACCATTAAAAAGCACACCATTAGTGCTTGTTATGGTAAGCAACATGTCTGTGCCTATCTGCAACCATTTTCATGACAGACAAGCCAACAGCAGATAAATAACCACTTTCTAGAGGGGTACCCCTGTTTGACACCCGCCTGCGCAGGCCTCTTTGAATCTAGAGAGTCTGGACTTCCAACTGCTAAAATCGACATTCAATGCTAAAAATTTTGTCCGCAAGTTGTCTCGGTCTATCTCCAGCCATTTCAGCGCAATTCACTCTTGAAATGTGTGTCACAGCCCAAAATCGCGAAAAATTCACTAAAACCCCTTATTTTGTGGGTTCAAGGTCATTCAAGGTCATCGATGTTGACATTCCTAAGAAGTTTGTTGCCAGTGCTTGTTATGATAAGCAGCATGTCTGTAAATATCTGCAACCATTTTCGCATTAGACGACCCAATGCCGGTAAAATAACGTTTTTTAAAGGGGGTGCCCCTCTTTTGCCTCCTCATTCGTGGAAACCCCCTCGACCTAGGGGCACAAAATTTTGTTCCAAAATGCTAGAGAATCTACGCTATCATACAGTAAAAACCCGATTTCACCTGGGCTTGGAACGGTACCGGGATGTGACACCAGGACAGACAGACGGACAGAATTACCGTAGCTAATACGCACCATAGCTATGCTAGCCTTGGCATGTAAAAATTATAGTTATATATAGTTGAAACCTAGTACACATACATTATGTCGTATATAACACACTATATGTGTACTAAGTTTGAACTATAATATTATGTACTTGCACTGCCGAAACGCGCGAAAGCAGCTACTGCTTTCAGTGCGTCTTAGCCATCGCAATTCTGTCTGTTTGTCTGTCCGTCCATCTGTCTGTCACACGGGTGAATCAGTCAAAAACAGTGCAAGCTAGAATTATCAATTTTTCACCGTCTGCTGCCTGGAAGACTCTAGTTTCAGGAACCGTAAAGCTCTTCCATAAATTCAAAGAGGGTCACCCTGAACGAGGACGCTAAATGAGAGGGGGGTAGGAAAAAATTGCGATTTCTAGTCAATAAATCGCTGTATCTTAATAACGGTGCGAGATAGGGCCTAGGTTACTATTAATTACAAATAGGAAGTCGTACACTGGCTCTCGACTGCCACCAAATTCAATGACCTTGGATGACCTTGAACGCTAAAATAGGGGTTTTTATGGACTTTTTGGCGACTTCGAGCTGCGAGATACAATTCAAAAGCAAATTGCACCCAAACCAATTGAGATAGACATGGACAAGCTGCAAATGAAATTTTCAGCATTAAACGTAGATTTCGATGATCCAAGTCTCACTTTTTTAGGTTCAAGAAAACCTGCGCATGACGGCATCAAAGAGCAGTACCCCTGTAAAAGTCGCAACGAAATGGCTGGAGATAGACTGACAGTTTGTGAACAGGAACTGCTATAGGCTTTCGCGCGTCTCGTGAGCATTGGCTCAAATTTCTTGTTTTAGTAATTCTGTGCTTGCTAATAATGCCAACAGCTAGTAACTAATAATGAGTAAAACAGTTTATGAATGACCAAACCAGAGAAACACAACGTCAAGCAATTATGGAGACATACGCACAGCAAGTTGAGAGGCATCTGTGCAACTGCTGGTAGATTTGTGAGATCAGTGAATATGTCCTTTGTCAAGTGAGGCACACAGCCTATACATACAGCAATAATATATTATGTGTTAACAAATAAACACAGCAACAGAAATGAATTGACATGTCAGTTCAGTTGCATCTACAAACTGCTAACAAACTGAACTGAACTGAACTGAGACATGTCCAATTCAGTTCGTTTCAGCTGCACTGCACAGGGCCACAGACTGCACTAAGCAAATGAACTGGCAGTATAATTCGTTTGTTTCAGTTTGCTTCATAAAATGAACAAAATAAGTCCAGTTCAGTTTAGTTTATTAATGGCATTTTGCACATGCTGTTAATCTGTTATGTATGAAACTGCAATTCGGGTTGAGTAAGTTGACTTGAGTCAATGTGGGCCCTTCAACTCGGGTCGAGTCGGTCTGTAGTAGCATCATCATCGAAATTTTCTGGCGTCGCCTGTCTCATTAGTCATTACAAGTCATTTCAAGTCGACTTGACCAACAATCTTGCATCTAACACTTCTGTAAAGCAATTTGTAACATCTTTCTATAGTAACTGTACAACTAGCGCTTTTTAATGACCCATAAACAGAATAAGTACAAAACATCAAAAAACAATGCTGCCATTGCAAAGCCTGCAGATGACAAAAATGTCATTATGCTATACATAACACAGTTCATCACAATATTCACAACTTCTAAACTTCTGTAGTCGTTTGAAGTTGACTCAAATTGACATGCTGCTGTCAAGTGAAGTCAAATGTGATCAAATTGACTTGGGGTCATTTTATTATCAAATCGAGTCACGTTTCTGTACTGCAGCAACTTGCAGGTCTAGTTACATACATAATAAGTACCGGTAGTGTATTAAACTTGATTAAAATTTCCTATTCAGTAGTTATTAAAAAACAGTAGTGGTCAAAGTCTTAAGTCGGTTACACTGGGGTTGTGCAATGGGCCAAAGTGATATGACCTCAGCGCTGGGCAGGTGCAACAACCTGCCTAACCCAAAAGTAAAATGAAGTACTACCTGCCCTGGTGTAGAGCATGCACATTGGTGTCTGCAACGTCTTGTCATTGACAATCAGTTCTCCACTCCGACATCCTTCTACGACTTTCTTCAACACAAACTTCACCATCCTACACCTACATCAACAGATTACACCTATATAAAAAGTATATATCCACAGCAGCCATAGACGTAGGGGGACTTTTTCGATAAGGGGGCAGAGAAGGCAACTTGCCTGAATATTCAGAGCCGGATCATGGTCCCTTCGAGCCTTGAGGCTTGAGAGCGACCGAGGGCCCCTCGTATGTATATTTGCAATATTAACTTTATTTCAGCTATTTCTGTACTGCAACCTTTTTTGCTTAAACAATAAAGGCAAACAGGGGTGGCAAAACAAATTTAAATATGGAGGCACAGATAACCTGCGAGCGATGCAAGCAGAAAAAAATTTAACTGTTGTGTGCAGAATAACAGACTGCAACTGTCTACAAATTTCACGGTCCACTGTCCTGACCCCCGTCGGGGTACAGGCCCTGAGACTTACAGTCTTACAGCCTCACCAGCCTCATGGATGATCCGACCCTGCAAATATTTTTCAGTCATGGCGTGGCTTCTCAAGAGACCAGAAATGGCGATCATCTTATGTGGAATTTTAAGCTAATTTTTTTTCTCGAAATAGTGTCAAAATGCACCCAAAAACACCAAGTTGATGCCAAAAACTCAAAAATTTTCTGGGAAAAAGTGTACGCCTTGAGTCCCCCCGTTACCAGCAGATACATTATTGGCAATGCTTTTACGTGCGATAGCACTGCAATGCTGCATATCTTAGCTATTGTCGAGGGATCTGTCTATCCGTCTGCCTGTCCATCCATCCATCACTCTGCGATTGTATTAAAACAGTGCAGGCTACATCACAAAACCTTCACCTAAGCTTCCTAAAAGACACTGGTTTTGGGATCCGCAAAGCTTTCCTTGAAATTCGAACTGGATCATCCCAACCAAGGGAGCTAAATAAAGGGAAGGGGGTAGAAAAATTCCTGATTTTTAACCAGTAGGCCCTACGCTGCCGTATCTCAAAAACAGTGTGAGATAAGGCCAAGAATTGAATTAAATTTTCCGCCGTTATTCTGGGGGGGGGCAACTGCCCCCCTGCCCTTTGGCTCCTACGCCTATGACAGCAGGAGGGGTGCAACTGCCATGCAGAGGGAGCAAGGCCTGAAAACTAGCCAGACTAACCCTAACCCTACTCACCCTAATCAAACCCCTAACAACTACAACTAAGATGAAGTAACTAAAACTGGCCCAAAACCTGAACTTTTGACCCCAACCCTAAACTCTAAACCTTAACCCTTAGGCTTACTACAAAAAACAATGATGTTGGTAATGGTAACTGTCATTAGTGGAAAGTCACGGCTGTTCATGCAACCTGATATTCCACACTTGGTGACTGGGCTTCTCCTGTTATGACAACCCAGCCTCACAAACCCACTGCCATGCAACGTCACCACGGCAATGTATTCTGCATTTCTCAAGTTCAACATGCACAAAAACAGGCTCTGATAAAAAAGGGGATCTGCAAATTTTATATCAAGGTTAGGGTTAGCAACAGGGTTTCAGCCCATCCTTGTAGCCCATGGTCATTTTCGCCTGAGGCAGCAGTATGACTGAAGTCTCAACTGACACCACCGACTAGCAGGAGTTGACTAACGAGAGACAAGAGTCGACTACAGCCATGTGAAAGTTAGGGTTAGCGTTTAAGGTTAAGTTAGGTTTAAGGTTGGAGTTCAGCGTTAAGATAAGGGTCGGTCGGTGGGGTCGGCGATGTTAGTGAAGACTTCAGTCATACCCCCAGGGCAGAGTCCCATGACCTTAGACTACCCATCACCCTGCCTCTAGAGCCCTTAGCTCGCACTCCCGCTCAACGACTTTGGCGTATGGATCTTGGCGCCTTGGTGTGTCAATTTCTGGCGCCTTCAGCATCTTGAAGTTTGACACTAGTACCATTTCTTTTTTTGCAAGTTAGGCACGTCTGGGCGAGATCGCCAATGTATACTGCTAGCACTAACATTCCTTCGATAACAAAAACTTTCGTTCCCACGTACTTTCGCTCCCGGTAGCAAAAGTTCCATATATGGAACTTTCGCTCCCTGGTACTTTCGTTCCCTTGAACTCTCTTCCCAGGAAGTTTTTTCCCTGGAACTTTCACTCCCTTTAGCGAAAATGAGGTGGAACTTGCACTCCTCACTCAGAGTTAACATTATAGGCCTACACACTTAATAGAAGCAAATGAAATCAAAAGGACGCCAGCATGTGGTGTAAATGCTCAACGTCCAAAACAAGAAAGCCCAGCTGTCGCTAGGGAACATGCTACAGCTAGCCTATAAAGGTTTTCCGAAAGATGGGTTTAAGGTTTAGAGAAGAGACTAAAATTTAAGAACTTGACGAAAAATATAATTTAAGGAAAAATTTGTAAACAAATATAATTTGAGGAAGGTCAGTGCTAGTGGTAGATCGGCGATCTCGCACTAGTGAGCAGAAAATTACTAGTGGTAGATCGCCACTTTATCTAATTACATTTACCACATTATTAATGTAAGAATGCAGCCATATTTCTTCACTGCATTACCAGGACTGTGGTTGGGACTGAAATATCAGTCACTTTGTTATCAATTACCAAATTTATTCAAAAACAATATATTTTTAAGTCTGTGTTACAAAGAAACAGATAGGTATGGCTTGAGATGGACTATGATATAATACTGAATAAGCCTAATTTAAATAGGGGGTCTACGTGACAGTGTCGTGGCATGGTCCTATGACTACCAGGAACATAAGTTCTACCACGTACCTAATAATGTGCCTACCCGATCTACCTCTAGCAATTTTCCAGTGCTAACAGCAAGATCGCCGATCTACCGCTAGAATTATTGATATAAATAATAACACATCGCCCACAGCTCTCCTGACGAAGATCACCATCGTGCCATTGCTGCCGCGATACGCAAGCCTCCTCCGGATTGGAGAAGGCCCGCAGGGAGACCCAGTCACACCTGGAGGCAGACCTGAGACCTCTGAACATTGGTCTTTCTTCTGCGTGGAGAAAAGCTTCTGGGCGGGCGGACTGGTGCCACATCGTAGACACGGCTACGCTCTGGAAGAGTACGCCATAAGAAGAAGAAGAAGTGCATTTATGCGTTGTTTATTTCATTATTAAACATATTGAGCTGCTAGCTGTATTTACGCAATCACTTTTGATTTGTTTATCTTTTTGCATGAGTATATTGGGGCTGATTGTCTTTTGCCACTGAAGGCCTACTCTGAGTGATATGTACGGAAATGCTAAACTATGCAGGACAATGGTAAAAGGCGGATGTGCGGATCTGCGATGTGGCAACGGGTAAAAGACCCATTGTACTCTGCCACGCCTCTGGACCAATAAGCGGTGTTAACCGTGTATTGATTTGGGGCCTTTGGGCGCCAGATGTTTGGGCGCCATGCTGTGTGACAGGCACCGTGGCATGTTATTGAAATTACCGTACTTTGCATATCGTTTAACTTAAAAATGTAAGTTGGCAAAATAATAAGTTGGTAAATCTGGGTTTGCAATCGTAACTTCCTGCTGCACTTTGTAGTCACTGTTGTCTTCATCCGTTGTCGTTCGTCGTCACGTGACGTCACTGTAGGCCTACATATCGTTGCGCATTGTCGCGCGTCGTTGTATGTTGTCGTGCGTCGTCGTCATTATACGTAGTCATCATCGTGCAACGTCATCGTATATTGTTTTCGCGCGTCGTTGTCACGCGTTGCGTCGTCGACTTACGTCGACGTCGCACTTCCTCGTGTGTTAGGCTTATTGCGCGTTGTTGTCGTCAAGTAACAAAGCAGACCATTGCTTTCTGTGTAATGCCTAGACAAATTCACGATCAGGAATTAGGCTATTGTCTAGGCCTATGCACAGTGTAAACTGTAAAAAAATTACAGTGACAGACTTCAAACGATTGCCGTCTATAAAGCGTCTGCTGAGCAGTTAATTACGGTGCGAATGATTGAAAAACTCAACTTTATGACTGATAAAGTACGTGACAACTGTTATCCGCACATCCATCTTTTACGCACACATCCACACTTAGCATCTGCAGATTTTATCCTCCTTTTACCCGTTGCCACATTCGCAGATCCGCACATCCACTTATTACCCATAGCCAACTATGCATGTGAGGCTGACGAGGTAGGAAAGGCTGGTGACAGCTATACGGCTGCTTGTGCCGCAGTTGTGCGCCAGACCTTGTGATGGCTAAGATGACAAGAGCAGTTAGGTATCAGGAGAGTTAGCAGTTTGCACCAATTTTGGGCATCATCTTTGCCCGTTTTTGAGAGCCATTTTGTTAGTCCCTGCGACTGTCACTGGAACTAACTGAATTCTGTTTCAGATTTTTCCTACTCGTATCTTCTGCCAGGAAGGCCTTCAGCAACGCTTGCAGTCTGTCTGCAGTAAGACTTTGCCCATGCCAACATAACTGCTGTCTGTATCAGCTGTGGGCACTGTCAGAAAGTAGCTGTATAACTGTCACCCACCTTGCCTGCCTTGTCAGCCTTGCGTGCATAGTTTTGCATGGCCCGATATGTAAATGGTATATACAGTTCAGCAA
>Ga0209367_1000581_pt1 | contig 38047 bp, 25 predicted proteins | sample WorMetLIZISLAND2_FD_187412 | JGI IMG/M metagenome (GOLD analysis project Ga0209367, IMG submission 187412) | Marine gutless worms symbiont microbial communities from Max Planck institute for Marine Microbiology, Germany - Olavius geniculatus... ...
TAGTAGAAGGCCTAGTCAGTCGTGTTTTTCCTGGTCCACCCGCTGGACACGTGACCACGTGACTGTCCTAAGGCCTGGCAATTTTTGAGGGGTCCGTCCAGGAATCGAACCCAGGACCTCTCGCTCTGGTGAAGTTGACCTGAGTCCAACACTCTAACCACTCGGCCACCGAGCTCTAAGACGTAGACTTAGATAACGTTTATATAGAACATCCTGATTCCTGCAGGCATGAGAATGATGATGTGATACGACTTGTACATCGTTCTGCGTAAAAACAGAGCATTGCATAATTGGTGACAACTTCATCAGATGTTAACCGATTTTCACAGTTTTTACGCCGTTATGCGTATAGCGACTATAGCGAGTCAATTTAACGCAGAAAGCGCTTTTTGATTGTAACGCCGGTATTTAATATCGTACGCCAGGATGAAATAGTTCGTGAAAAAAGATAAATTTCACTGTCATTGTTTTTGTCAATAAAAATTTGAGTTTTAATACATGATTGAAACCTTGATAGATATTAGCAAAAATGTGTAACATACAGTTTAGAAGTTTTGATAATTCAATTTTTTGTTAACGGGTATTTAATTACTATTTAGTGTTACAGGCATAGTACTGTAAATTCATTGATGACGACTGAACTATTTATAATAATCATAATAATCATCAATCTAAATATGCAAAAGTAAGTTTTATTTTCCATCGGTATACCTGAAGAGACATGGTTTCGACTAACATCACATTCGTAGCCTTACAGTTATACAGACTTACTTGAAAAGGTATTATTTGCGTCAAGGCAAATAAAAAAGACAGAAAATGTATGTTATGATTTGTTTGACATAAACCAGCGCAATTCAGATAAACTATATGCATGAGGCAAAGTTTTCTTGATTTACTGTGGTTTATAAACGACAGTTAAACAAGTAATTTGTGCAAAGCTCACGTGACGCGCGATAGCAGCGGTCCTGCTATTTTGGCAATCAGTGTAGGCCTACAGCAATAAGATATTAATGCATATTTAAAAAGTACTTAAATTTGAAGCCTCTGTACAAAAGACTCCTTGAATTTAAGAGATCAAAACTTAAATTCTTAAAAATGTACGTTCAATGCTAAAAATGTCATGCGCAGGTTGTCCAGGTCCATCTCCAGCCACTTCGGTGCAATTCACTCTGAAAATGTGTGTCGCAGCCGGAAATCGCAAAAAATTCACTAAAACCCCTATTTTGGAGACTCAAGGTCATTCAAGGTCATCGACGTTGACACCAATAAAAAGCTTGTCACTATTGCTAACTAGAAATACGTTCTGTGGAACGAGATATCTGTCCCGTTGCCGCGCTATATAGCCTAGCAGCTACGTATAAGGGGGTAGGTGCAAACAGCGCGCAATTATCTTTTATGGGGACCGAGTAATACCGCTTTGAAGTCCCATAGGCCGTAATGCAAAATTTTTAAAAAATGGGGTAAAATAGAGAAAAGAGTTATCAGATTTTTATCCCAAACAAACTCGTTCTTACTTTTCGGACCTCGAATTACTGTGCAAAATTTCATCAAAATCAAATCAAAATTGCGGCCGTAGGAGTGTTTACAGACGGACAAAGCCGACAGACAGAATGACTTAAGTGATTTTATAATCTGTCCTATGCTATGCTATAGCAGTGGGACAGATAATAAGCAGCATATATGTGCCTATCTGCAATCGTTTTCACGTTACACGAGCCAATTGCGGTAAAATAACCACATTTTAGGGGAGTAGCCGTTTTTGACGCCCGTCTGTGCTGGCCTTCTTGAACCTAGGGGGTAGGAACTTGGACTGCTAAAATCTACGTTTAATGCCGAAATTCATATACAAGTTGTCTTTGTCTACCTTTGGCCATTTCGTCGTATTTCAGTGTTGAAATGTGCGCTGCATCCAAGAATTGCAAAAAATTTACTAAAAACCTCCTTTTGGGGGTTCAAGGTCGTTTAAGGTCATTGATGTTGATAAATCTAAAAAGCCTGTCATTAGTGCTCGTTATAATAAGCAGCATGTTTCTACCTATCTGCAACCGTTTTCACACTAAACGAGCCAATAACGGCAAAATAATATTTTTAGGGGGTTCCCCTTTTTGACGCCCTTGTTCGAGGGGAACCCCTCATCCAGAGGCACGACATTTTGTCAAAATAAACTAGGATCTTTGTGGCACCCCACAGTGAAAATTTCATGATTTTAGCTTGCACCGTTTTGATACAATACAGCAGTGTGGCGGACAGACAAACAGACAGACGGACAGACGCCCAGGCCGTGGCTAAGACGCGCGAAGCATTCTGCTATCACGCGTAAAAACTGAGGCGTGGAAAATGCTGATAAAATGTAGACTATGTCAGCGATTGCTGTTGACGGGAACAACATCTAAAGCACGTGCAAGATGATAACGTCAACACGGCATCTCGTCGTTGCTAAGCAGCAGGTAAACAATGTCGACCTCGTCTCATTGGAGACAGTTTACAGATGACGTCACGCCATGAGTTGTCTAATGACGACAATCGAGCTGCGTACATCTCTGACCAGCGTCCACGCAGAGGTCGTGCATCTGGCTTCACGTCTTCGTCAGGCCTATCTCCAGTTAGACCTACGCAAGCAAAGCTCGACGGTTCATATCGACATGTTTAACGTTCACATTTATGCTTTCGGCGCGCAACCCTGCCCCCAGCAACTTCAACTCCTATCCGCCTATGCATAGCGATCTCCAAGACATCCTGCTCAGACGATTTCAACAAAGACCCATATTATTATGCTAAATCGTAAATAGCTTACTTGTATCTTCGGAGCTGTGTCAGAAACAGTCAAACTGCGCCTAGATTTTGACGAATATTTACAAAGTAAATATAAATTTTGTTTTTTGCTCCGTGTTTTTTTTTGTTAACGGAACGTTTATAGTCGGTTCGATAGTATGAGTTCCCAGAGATTTTTCATTTATTGTTAATATTATTGTTAAAAAGCCGCATTGAAGCGACCGAAAGCATGCAGGCCTAACAACATGCAACGAAAAATATCAGAAGACGAACAGCTGCAGCGTCCGACAGTTGCATTGTCTCTGAATGCAGGAAGTTGTATAAATCTTGCACGACAAAACGCTACGTTGTCCCCCACCTAGGCCTATAGGTCATAACATTTTTGTTGACTTCTTTATTGATTGCGTTCGTTTGTTTAAGAATACAAATTCCGTGGCTGCGTCGAGTCCAAAATGAAAAAAAAATCAGGCCCTCTTTGTAAGCTATCTGTTTATTATTACAGGATAGCCGAAAAGCAATACGGCGATCCGATAAATATCCGGTAACATCCGGCCGCCGTCTTGGACGACCTTAGTCGGTACGTATGAACACCCAATGATGTGCGTAGGTACCGGCTAAGGCCGTGTCTCTGCGACGAGCACCCGAAGGGTTCTCGTCGTATACCGCCTCAGAGACGCTTTATTTCACATCCAAATATTGGCAAAAATGCGAAACTGATGTCCAACTCCTAGACTTCCTATAAAATGGCGCTCTATAAATGTTGCTGCATGGCGAAAACGAGGGCGGTGTACGATGAACTGACACATGTGTGCAAAAAACGCGAATCGTGAAAAGAGCGACTCTGATGAAGGTTGTAAAATTGATCAGGAGGTTGATTCCAAAGACGAGCAAGCACGCTTACGTCATGCTAAGTTGTTATGCAGATGCCGTGTCTTAGCTATGGCCGTGCGTCCGTCTGTGCGTGTGTGTATGGCATTGTGTGGATGTCACACTGCTGTATTGTGTCAAAACGACGCAAGCTAGGATAACGAAATCTTCACTGTCAGTTCCGTGAAAGATTACATAGCCACTGTTTTTGTTATGCGACGATGAAAAAAGCGGCAAACTGAACGAGCGTGGCTTTATCATGTTAATCGGCTGTACAACTTTGCTACGTCAAGTAGCGCAAGCATGCGGCCAAGATTAAGTCGCTGCGTGCGTGAATGTAGGACCAACGGCGCAGTTATGAGAGATTGGCGTTTGGGATAACCGAGACCCTCTAACTGCAGCCGCCGCTTTCAGTCCGTCGATAAGTAGGGAACAAAAACTGGCAGAAATTTGGTGGTGTAAACGATCCACACGACGGCACGCGTGTAACAATTACGAGCTTAGCTAGATCTATTTTGGGGCCCTATTAGTTCTTTGGGGCTCGCTACAATTGCATTTGCGAAAGGGGATAGCCTACATAGCGTACAAAAGAGCCGAAAGCGACCAAAGTGCAAACAAGATTGCTGAAAGACAAACAAAACCGCAAGTTCATTTAGTAGTGCAAAGCACTAAGCCACTAACACGTCAGTAATATTCTCAAATGAAAGAAAAACTGTTGATTTCTGACGATATAGGCCTAAGAAATCAGTATCCTTGCAAGTCATTCGCAGTAGCGTTATAGAGCGCGTTAACTAAAATAGGACTAACGTCGAATCCGATCCACAATAAAGTTTGCTGTTTAATATTATTACAATCTGTACAATCTACGATTTTCAATCATTAAAATTAATAACTAGCTTTTATTATTTTAAATATAATTTTATTATTGACATTTTTTAGGATTGTGATAGCTTAATCCAGTTTTTTTCGTTTATCGTCTTAACGCTCACCTCTGACAGCTGACAGCTGGTCAACAAAGTCGGCAGCTGACTTTGAATAAGAGATTCTGCGTTTGCCAAATCTTCCCTGCGGTCTCCAGATGTGCGGAACATCAGACAAGGTTGTGGTCAGCAGCAAAGATAACAACAACAGCAGCAGAAGAGACTGCAGAAGAATCCTGAAAGGCATCATCTCTGGAAATGCAAATGACGCTGGCTATAATGCGCGTCCTTCGTCCGTGCGTCGCTTATATACCAAGTGACGCCGCTTGACGCGGCCTGCTCGCATCAGGCCAATTTACGTAAATGTAATTAGATAATGTTTCCGATATTCACGCAATATCATATACACACCACTGACACAAGCACGGTTCCTTTGTCACTGAGCTGCTCAGCGTCGCTGCAGACGATGGCAAACATCACGCATCAATGTCAATATAGTGCCCTACCTACAAATAGTTAGACCGATAGTGCATTACAATGTCATAAACAGGTAAACAGGTAAGTCTTGAGAGCTTTGCGAAAAGCCGGAATTGATTTAATGTTTCTGATGTGTGGAGGAATCTGGCTCCAGATTTTCGAACCGCACAGCTTCAACTTCAGATTTATTGTAGTTGCTGATTATCGTTTGACGAAAACCAACGAGCGTTAGAATCAGCCACTTAATCAGCCACAAATTAGTTCAGTATATGAAACGGCAGACTCGGAAATGCTGAAGAACAACGTCTGCTGATCGCCAAGATAATAACAACAATAGGCTTAATAAGTAGAAATTTCAGCAGAGCCCAATGTGAGTCCGCCCGGCGCCGTTAAGTCCGATTTCATTTAGGTTGAAATTCCCTCGGTAGCAGTCACGTAGCCCGAACTCAAATGCGGAGTGCGCAGTGTCGACTTAGAGTGGCCTATAGGCCACATGCGCGCCTACAGGCCAAACTTTTTTCTGTTAGCGGACCAAAGTTCACCAATTTTTTGTTGAACCCCCAGGGATCGCTATCGATCAAGTTTGTTTCCACTTTTCAATATCTCGACCGGTTGCTGAGACATTTGCGATCAATGTCAAAAGTTGTCCTAAATCGCGCCTAATTTTTCGATGTTTTTGTCCTCCAAAATTTTAAGGGGCGGTACGTGCCCTCTAAAAGTTGTACCTGAGTGATAATGCCCACCTAGCAGCAGGCCATGTGGCAAAGTTTTGTGGAGCTAATCCCCCTACTCGCGAAGTTGTAGGCGCTTATTCATTGAACTATAAGTCAATTTTTGACCCCCATTGTAAAAAAATTGTAAAGAGACCCCCATAACAGGTGGAATATGCGCAAGCAAGACTTGGTCATTCTCTAGCGCGTATAAAATTTGGAAGTGCAGCACCCTATACGGACCCAAATATGGTCTTCAAAAAGTCGATTTGGGTGCGTACGATTTGACCCTTAGAACTCCTGTAGTTATTGGACCAAAGTTCGCTGGACTTTTTTTCACCGAATGCGAAAGGAATTGCGGTTTATCAAGTACTTATCTGATTGTGAATATCTTCATCCATTCCGGAAATATTCACCACTGAAGTGTGAAGTCTTCTGAAATCATGTAAAATTTTGCAAGTTTTTGGTCCCTATATTTTTTTTGGCGGCCTCAAATTTTCGGACCCAATTTCTAAAATTCAGTCTACTATAGACCACGGTGCCAAATTTCGCAGCAATCGGCCCACGCAGCTCGGAAATACCGTGGCGAAACAAAAAAATAATAAACAGCAGCAAAACATAAGTCCGCTCTGAAAACTACCGTTTCCGGGAGGACTAATAAAATTGGTTAGTTAATCACATTTGAACTTCTTTGTTTCCAGATCCCACTATTTTTTTACAACCGAGGGTATAAAAAGAGCAATATTAGCAATAGCAAGAACAATAATAATTGTAACAATTATTAATGTAACTGCTGTTGTAGTCTATTTTCGTAATAAAACCACAATCTGTATCTCAAGAGCATGCCGGGTTTACCAGTATGATTCATTTTAGGCGACATGGCTAGAAAAAAATATTACTGCAGCCACAATAGGATGGGCCTAGTACTGGACAATAGCAGACGCACTACAAAGTGAGATCAGATAAGGTACTCTATACATCGAGCTTCGTGTACTTTATAAGAGCTGTATGTGATATTGTCAACAACTTTGAGCAAGTTACAAAGCAGTGTCTTTTGGTGGCAGATAAAGAGCTACGTGCTGTTAAGCAACTACTCACTGTCGCGCCAACTCCGATCATCTGACCACCCACCAACTGCTGTCCCAGCCAACGGAGAACACAGTGTTCGCCAGCCGCACATTCAGCTCAACCGCTCCTCATATCTGGAACAGTTTACCAATTACCATTCGAACAGCACCCTCTTCCAAGACTTGGCGACGACATCTCAAGACTCATCTGTTCTCAGACAACACCGCCATTGACTAACTTGTGTTTTGACATATGGCGATGGCGTGCTACAAATGCGAACTACATACTTCACTTTTTGCTGTTCTGCAGCTGAGGAGCCCAGTGCACACTATAGCGTAATGGCATGATCCTAACGCCACCTGAGAATCAACTTCAAGCAAAGATTGTACATTATCGAGTCGATGTGAAACTACTTTGTAAGCAAACTCAAAGCAATGGCGTCTTTTCATTCCGACCTTTCATGCAGTCAACGATCAACAACAATTTCCCAAATATCAGAAATAGTTGCTCCCGGCTATTGTATGCACCAAACTATACAGCAATTACAAACTACATGATGTCTGCAAACAAAAACTATTACCCTAAATTTAGAAGCACAGTGTTGCAGCTATTAGTTTTTCCCAGACAAACTGTAGTACAACACTACGAAAAAATGTTCAAGCACTCAACAATTACTATGTGCCGAGACAATTAAAACCAATTAAGAATACAGAGTTTGATTTTAATCACAATTCTACTTCTACATTAACTCGTTACCTTGGAAATCCTTTAAACTTTGTTCATTTCAAACAATTACTGCAGTAATACTGTTTCACGTTTCACTACACGGTGCCAAAAGAGTGATCCACATTACCCACAAGTAGCTTGATACGCTAAATTAAAACACTATAGTCATCACCTGATTAGATTACAGAAATAGTACATTTCAAAATCATATGCATCTCCGTCTGACAATTTGAGACCAACAAAGGTGTATCAAACGATGAGCAGTCTAACTATAATTTACATGCTGCAAACCTATATTTACACAAATATACAGACGGCTAGTGGGATAATGTACATTACTGCAAACATCACACAGTCAGATGTCCAAGTGATTTCATATCTGAGAAAAAAATCTTAAACAACAATTCTTGACAAATGTGAACGACAGAAAGTAATCAAATTCAGTGAAACTAACTACCTGATTAAAGTCCGTCATGTTTGTTTACGATGCTACAAAAATGCTATTAAATAGCAAAGAAGCAGGTCAAATGAAAGGATAAGTAACAGACAACTAATGACTGGCACACGGACGTATATTCTTGAGACTATCTTACATAACTAATCACCGACAGCACAAACTGTGCACTACAACACAGCTATTATCTGTCCAACTCTGTCCACTGCTGCTGCTGATGACGAAATCATGTCCGACGGCATAAATCGTTATCTGTCTACTTCACCAAAGACAATATCCAGCGAGCCTGGAAAACACACACAATGACCTCAGAGCGAGTGCACGCAAATTCGGCACAAAAATGTAAACTCCTTCCCAAGCCACAAGAGCGGCAGCACTGATCTTTGTTTCCTTAGCCCTCAGCTAGATGGCAGTTTACACTGCAAGACCACGGGTACAGGGCTAGTGCATCGTATGGTCTGCCTGTTTATGCCCTAGCTTACACTGGTACCAGTACTCAGTGCAACTGCACTCAAAAGGATGGCCACACTGCGTTAACCAGAGTGAGTTTTTGGTTATACATGTATACCGAGATGCATAACCAGTGTGCCAATGGTCACCAATCTAAGTAATAACTGAGCCTGAATTTGTCGATAAAATGCAGCAGTGCAGCATGTTAACCACTAGACAAAGCCGCCATGTTCCACACACTGGAAGAAATCGAGTATGAAATCGGGTATAATGACTTCACAGAGATTTTACTATGTTGGACTTCGATGTCTAACCAACAAGTCATTTCAGAAAAGTTAAACTAACTACTCATGAAAATGTTTAATACTAGTATAATGCATGAGGGATTTCATAAACTGCTAGTACCGGTACTACCACCAGTCCACAACTGATGTTGGTTTTCTTCAATCTGCTTTCGCTATACACGATAATAAAGTTTACCTAAAACCTCCCCTAGAGAAGCCTGTGAAAAAATTTGCTAATAGGATTATATAACTTACAACGCATAAAACATGAGAACAATGAACAAACGTTAGAAACATACCAATGATGGAGACAAGATCGGCAAGCATGTAGCCACGACACAGCTTCTCAATTGCAGCCTACAACATCATCACACACAACTAGACTGTAACTCACATTCAGACACACAGTGGGTAATGTCATGAGGGAGGGCACTTAAAAGGCCATTTCGTGCAATACAGAGTAACTGATTACATAAATGACATTAGTGCGTGAAATCAAGGCTATTCACCTATAGTAAAACATGGATAACGAAAAATACATATTAAAAAAATTTAAGTCAACGAAAGCAAAACTGCAATGACCACCCTTGTGAAAGGTACGCATATTTTATCACTGTCATAAAAATGTCATAGAAAAAACAGTGGCAAATGTTAATTCTAGCAGACAACACACACATGGCAAAATTGTGGTATCACACATAAGCATACCAAGTGTGCAAAGCCTGGAGCCTTTATCTTGCATCGGTAAGGCCGACTTGAGCCATCGGAAACCAAGTACACACCAAATTCACCCTACACAGTACATAGCAGTCAATGCAAGAATAGTAAGTCATCGGTACATCATGTGATTAGTCATTATTGACGTCATTAACGAACACACCATTGTTAAACACAATGTACAATAACAATAGCACTCAAGTTGACAAATTAAAAAAACTGAAAACTATAAAAGCTAAAAACAGCCACTGTACAATTTGTGTAAAAAAAAACTACACTGTGTCTCAAAAAAAACATCCCGAACAGTTTCGATTATAACTTGAAGACGAAGTATCAGATTTTAATAATTTTTGGTAAGAATATTTCTGAGACAACCAGACATCAAATCATTATGTAGTTTCCCATCCCACCAACATCTGTTTCTGCACTACTTAGGGAAATCAGCACCAACAAAATATTGCATTTTTACCTAAAGTGGTAAAAATTATTACTTAATCTAAATAACGCACAAAAACACATTTTGTTCACATTTTTGACACTTTGGCTGACACTTTATCCAACTGTTTCGTTTTTCAGCTGCCTGCAATAAAACTGATCGAAATGTTGGCCCATTGCGCAAACACAGGCGTGGACGCCGTGGAGACGATTTCTCCATTCAATAACAGCAATATCAATAATGTTATGTTCCAGACTATTCCAGATTTCACCAGTTGCTTCTTGAATTTATAAACATTCCTGAACGTCAACTGGTAGACACACTGCTGCACGACAGTCAAACCTTGTAATCAACTGGCTCTTGGGGGCCACAGATCTGGATAGTTGAAATTTATCTACATTTTTTTCATTCATTTGAACGCATTTTTTGCTTGGTCTGTTTTCCCAAGGTAGTGCAGAAACAAACACTGGGTGAGATGAGAACTTAACCAGTAATTTAATAACCAGTTGTGTCAAAAATATTTAAATTATTGAAATCTGTTAATCATGCTTCAAGTTAGGGTCGATAATGTTGGGGATGTTTTTTCACATTTTTTTGTATATTTCAAGGCATATTTTGATTGTTTTTTTCCCTAGGTAGGGCAGAAGCAGACATTGGTCGAGGTAAAAAAACTGAACAGTCATTTGATAGCAAACTGCGTCAGAAATATTGACACCAAAAAACTATGAGAATCCAATAATTTTTGTTCAAGTTGGAATAAAAAATGTCTGGAATGTTTTTTTTTTCTGAGACACAGTGTAGTAATGTAATTTAAAGCACAGAACACTGTACTATCTCAACCCACTGTGCTGCATCTATATTCTTTGTCAATTTACTAAGCTCATAACATTTTATACTAGAACTAAAGAAGTACAAAAAGTACAAAAAATACAGTTATTATTAAACAATAAAGACATTAGCAAAGCCGTACGATAAAGTCAATGTGCAGCACTCAGAAATGGCAACTAGTCTAATGATATAATTATCATGTAAGTAACTAATATAGCATGCTAACTGCAATAGATCTCAGTGTGCTCATTGTGTTAAAAGAACGAAAAGTAGAAATGTTACAACTGGCATCCAAAAATAGACAAAAATGTGCTGCATTTGCTGATACAAACTGAATGAAGCATAAACTACAACCACAGAACGTAAGCAAATGTGGCCAACAGCATTAGCATAGTCTGCAACACAAACCTTTGGTGCTTCAATAGCAGTGTATGTTGCACCGGGTGGAACTTGAAAGCCCTCGGAGAACAACTTGAAGTGATGGATCAATGCCTCCATGGAGTTCTGACAATACATACGTTACAAACAGATGACGAAAAAATAATTAAAGCTGCAATAATTAACAATTAATAATGTGGTTACTAATCGTAAAAAATTGATAACAATTAATAAAATTTCAATTATTAGAAATCTGATTAAAATCGAAGAACATTACAAAACTAGATGGCCGTCACGACTCTGTCGACTGTTATGCCTCCGCCAATGCGTAACGTGTATCGCAGAGAGAACATTAGAATGCGGAAAAAAATGGAAATCACACAGAATCTATTTATAGCCAAGCAATAACTGGACTCTTGTCACCGGTGATTGGTCATGCACGACGAAAATGTGGTGTAATTCGTTGCATCTCATAATATTCATTATTTGCATGGCTAATGAGCATCGCTGCAAACGTTTGCAGTGAGAGAATAATTTTTAAACAGAGAAAGTGTTTTTAATTGATTAATTACTAATTAATAAGAAACCCGACAAAAATTAATGACCAAACCCCAGTGTTGCAGAAAGATTTGGGGTTTAATTGATCGAGAAAGAATTAGGCAGTTTGATGAATTAGAAGAGAAATTAAATAAGAAAGTTGACTGCATCAGTATACGCATAACATCAACTGAGTAGACCTACTGTATTATGGCTCGCAAATGCTGTCTAGAAACGCACATGAGACGACTGATGGTGGACGAACATTAGCCAACTAACCGTCGTTGTTAGTGGACCAAAGTTCATGAATTTTTTGTTCAACATGGGAGAGATCATAGTTGATAACGCCGTTTACCGCTTGTCGATATCTCCATCCATTCCAGAGATATTTGCACTCAATTTTGATCATTACCAGCTCTAACAACATTAAAGCTGATTATCAATTGGATCTGATAGGTAGGAATGCATCAACATGAAGACATCGTAACACACCTTCATTTCTGCCCTCTTTGGTGGAGTAATTTTATTGTCATCAATCTTGACCTCTCCAGGTGGCATCCGGTTCAAACACTGCTGAACAATTCGCAGACTCTGACGCATTTCCTCCATACGACACAAGTACCTGAAACACGCAAGCAGACAGCTGGTGGCTACAACAGCATTAGCATTAGCCAACAACCACAAGCGACAACATTAGGTCAGAACATAATTGCACTCATTTATTACTGCATAACATTAGATCTACTGTCGACCAAATTTCCCATTTTTTTGCAGACATACATTAGAGAATATATGCCACAAGATGTCGTATTGTTGACTCACATAAAACCATTCGCATGACTGCGCCGAATCTATTCTCCATACCAGGCACAATCTGCTTTAACTTTTTAATATCGCACCACCCTGTAATGTGATCACAACTTATTCGTATTCACTGATATATAATATTTCAAAAGCTGCCCCTCAGCGTGGCAGTATTTGTCAATTTTCATCTAATTTTATGATTTCAAAATCCTACAGATGACTGACAACATACTAGTAATGGGTAGGCCTAGTTAAGAATTGTGTTTTTATTGTCGTAGTAATCCAAAACAATTATGCAGCAACTAAACCTTGATGACCAGTGAACATGATTAGTTATTATTGTTAGTATTAATTTATTATTATCATTTAAACAATCAGCAACTAACAGTCGACAAAGAATACATTTTCAGTATGCAAGAAAGCACAAACCGATCATAGTTGTCGCCTTTTCTGCCAATCGGGACATCAAACTCGACTTTGTCGTAGCTGTCATATGGCTGTACTTTACGCAGGTCCCACTTGATGCCAGAACCACGCAACATCGGCCCACTGTCAACCACAACCAACTAGTCATCACATATCACATTTCACATATAACTCATATATCAGAACTCATAGTGTCACAATACAGCAGGGTACTGAATACTGCATATTAAATACTTCAATCGTCCACACTTGCTCTCAAAGCATACTTCTAATTCCCAAGCAACACACCACGTATCATTTCAGAGATAAATAATTGCTACCATTCTGGTAAGTATGTGCATCTGACATGTACTCAATAAACTACTTACTTACTTAATTCTCTGACTTCATCAACAATCTCTTTAAAAGGCAGATATCCTTCCAGTACTTGAAAAACAAAATTTGAGCTAATGCTCACAAGACATGCGAAAGCCTACAGCAGTTCCTGTTCGCAAACTGTCAGTCTATCTCCAGCCATTTCGCCGCAGTTCATTCTTGGAGTGTGTGCCGCAGCCGAATATTGCAAAAATCAATAGAACCCCTTATTTTGGGAGTTCAGGGTCTTTTAAAGTCATTGATGTTGATACGACTAAAAAGCTCATCACTAGTGCTTGTTGTGATAGGCAGCATGCCCATGCCTATCTGCAACCATTTTCACGAAAAAATGGCCAACAGCGGCAAAATAACGACTTTTACACAGGTACTGCTTCTTGATGCCCCACTGCGCAGGTTTCCTTTGACCTAGAAAATTGAGACTTAGACCGTCAAAATCTACATTCAATGCCAAAAATTTCATACACAGCTTGTCCTTGTCTATTTCTATTGATTTTAGTGCAACTCGCTCTTCAAATCTGTCCCGCAGCACAAAATCTCCAAAAATCCTTAGAGAGCTAGTTACGACTTCCTATTAGTAATTATTAGTAACCTTCACCCTATCTCGCACTATTTCTGAAAATCACAAATTTTCCCTACCCCTGTCATTTAGCACCCTCGCTCAAGCTGACACCTTTTGAACTTATGACAAAGCTTTACAAATCCTGAAACTAGAGTCTTCCAGGCAGCCGTAGGTAAAGATTTGGTGATCCTAGCTTGCACTGTTTTTGTCTGATCCAATAGCTAAAACATACTACAGCAGTACCTACTTTCATGCATAAAAAATGATCAGAACAAGGTGACAACCTGAATCCCAAGTTAATAGCATCCTCAGCAGAGACAATGCCAATGTCGATAGTCCGCAACTTCCAGATGCGATTTTCTGTCAGCACGTCATCAACTTCGTTGATCACTTGCAAACAGCCGTGACACCACTTGTCAATGTCATCAAGCAACCCAATCGGCAGATCCTAGACAGAGACACAATAACTGTTGTGCTAATTCTGTGCCCTGTCTCCTTGCTATTGCTATAGTGTAGTGAAGCCAGCATTATGGCAAAAAAGTTACTGCAGACAACAAAACCTGCTTCAGATTCCATCTTTAGCATCTGAGCATTTCAAGCAATTTTCGTTACTTACATCTCTGAGCAAAGTCTGCGAGAGCTGCCTACATTCAACACTGCAAAAGAGAGCTGGTTAGACAGAAGTACGGCTAAAGCAAATGCTACTTCAAACAGTTACGTACATACTCATCGTTTGAAGCAAGTTATACTGACGTCGACAGAAAAAAACACACAAAGTGCAAAAAAAGCAGTACATTTTTTTTCAACTTCCCAGTGCTGACTGTCCAGGGTCCCAGGGTCAAATGCTCAAATTATCAACAGCAATGAAATATCATCAAATGATTCAAACAAGCCAGTGCACAATACAGACACGCCAGAGCTACAACAGATTTTAACAGCACAGCCTGCGACATGTAAACTTAACTCATTTTTGCTATGCCAGGAGGTTAGATATTAACTTCCTCCAGATTATTTGCACTTGACACGCTGCAAACTTATAGTGTTCTATTCATTTTTAGCTGAACAAATAGAGATTTATCATTGTTCTGATTTTCCAATCAAATTGGAATACTTTAACAATGACCAATCTCATGAACTGATTCTGCAAGTAGCACTAAAGTGACTTCAATTACAATGCACAATGCACGATGCACAAACCTTTCTTCTAGAAGTCCAGCTTAAAAACTACAATCAATCTAAAAAAGCTATTAGCAGAAAGCAATAAAAATACAAGGCGGTGAATATTCAGTGCATCTAAATGCATGCTATTACCTGACTGACGCCGCCTGGCCTGATGTAAGCTGAATGCATCCGTGCTCCCGAGACTCGCTCATTGAACTCAAACAGCTGTACACATTGCACAACAATACATGCCAATCAAAACTGAAAAATGGCCCAAAAACTAGTATTTCAAGAAATTTCATGACAAATAAAAACCTAAAAACCTACAAAAGATTATTATTAGATTGTCACCAATCTAATGTACTCCTTGCGCGCATCATTTTCTTTTGTATTCTTTTAACAGCTTTTTTGTTCCTTTTGGCTTGTATTAGAGACCCGGTGTCTAATTGAGACCCGTTTAATATTATACAAATAGTGACTGGAGTCGAGGTCATTACTGGTAATTGTGTCCCGAAGTTCATAAAGGAACTGAAAGGAAAAAATTTCCAATAATGGTCGATGACGCACCGACGCCAGTTGCCATTTGTCTTGTTATACCTCAACGTATGTGTCTATCTGGCACCATTACGGAGATATGGCACCTCAAAGACAATGAAGTCACGACCTTGATTTTTTTGGGGTCACGTGACATCATCAGTCGCGTGACCATTCGACTCCTGGGGGTCGACTTCCTATGGGTGGTCTATAGTGACCATGCGGCTATCTGGCACCGTTACGGAGATATGGCTGTTTGAAGTTCTTCAAGGAAGGCTCTTCCAGGAACAGAGATCGGTCATTAGTCAGTCGTTGATCGGTCCTCAATATTACACTGATCTCATATACTCCTCTTCGCTACTTTAGGAATGTAGCGTGTGAAAAGTAAAAAATGTGACTTTTACAGTTTTTTTGTGCCACAGCCCTTTGAAATTTTGGACTGGCTTTATAAAATTCGGTGTAGGTCTGATCACCGTGCAAAATTTTGTGCCGATCGGGAGACGCAGTTGGAGATACCTTGGTGAAACAAATAAATAATAAATAATAAATAAAACATCTGCAGTAAAACGTAAGTCCACTCCGAAAACTATCGTTTCCGACAGACTAAAAATCATTGTTTAAAATGTGAAGTCCTAAATTCTAAATGTAGAAAAAGCACCCGGAGCAAACCTTTTCACGTTCTTCGAACATCCAGAAGAGAGGGGTCATAGCGCCGTTGTCGAGTGCATGTGCGCCAATACTCATCAGATGGTTCGCCAGACGTGTCAGCTCAGCAAACAGTGCTACATCGCAAGCAGGCACAACTAACAAATTATCACCATTTCGTCCACTGCTTAGTACTCCTGGGGCTGGGCAGGAGCTGTATGCAATTTTATGTACAGAGCATTTCTCATTCATATATGCGAGTAGTACAGGTCACAGGCTTCAAAAAAATGTGAGTTCTTGCTCAATATCTTTATAGATTTTGCGCATGGAGCCACCAAAATTTTCCGATGGGCGCGAAACCATACGGATAATTTTGCAGTCATTTTCTGAGCGATTGCAACAAAACTTTCCTTTTACATGAATTTTTTGGGGGCAAAAAACGTGTTTGAAACAATATTTGGTCAACTGAAGAATAATGACTGAGTGATTACACGATAGCACCACAAAAGCAATTATCTATCACTTGTAACAAGCTTGATGACTATTTCAACAGTTTCTTCGTCCACACTGGTGCAAGTCATCGCACATCAATCTCCATCTGTTTAAATTCAGCGTGCCACTTTGCAACTGTAGCATAAGCAGTAGAAGACAGCCCTGAAGACAGCCCTGATGTCTTCTTCATATCACAAAAAATTTTTCGCAGCATTGTTTCTTTTAAATAGAAATATTTTATTACAGCTTGCATTTTGTGGTTCACTATGCTAGCACTGTCTGATTAACCTAGCAACGAAAAACCTAACAGAATTTAGAGCCCAATTATAGCCCAATAATAAGCTGTGCAATACTGCAGTGAAGGATGGTACTAACCAGTGATGCAATGTCAGCAACATTCATAATGTCCATCTATATCGGTCTACGAATGGAATGTCCCTTTATACAGGATGGCATTAACAATTAGAGACCAAACAACACTCACTGCGAATCCACTTTGCTCGCTCCGGAATCTGAATGTTGAGTAGTTTCTCAACTGCCAGTGAATAGGCCTGCTCACTGCACATCATTGAAGAATAGTCCAGTCGGTCAAAATATGGAAGACCCTGGACACAGGCAATTACATTCAGGCACTAATTACTACAAATGTACAAGATGAGCAAGTTTAACATGAGATGCAATTGAAAATGTCTCTCTGCATCATAACAATGTCAACAACAGTCACAATTTCCTATACAAATGAAACATTATCCTGTAAAAGAACAGGCATTTTTAGTGATAGCAACATAACTAATGCATTAGCACTAACAATAATAATACTAATAATATGACAATTTGTATGGCACCATAAAATATCCTAAGATAAAAAGTTAAAAACAAGGGTGCCTAAAAAACATGCAAAATGCAAACAACAGGATGAACATCTATGTCTAAAATGCTAAAACCTAACGGCAAATTATGTTGGGAATGGTATTTCAAACAAGTGCAAGACCAGTAACTAATTATGTAACAATTCTTCCAGACTAAAAGATATGATGCTATTTCATGAATTCACTGCACAAGCATCAACAAACGAACAAAGACTCAACACTATAGATAAGGCAACAAGTAATTTGAGCAAAGCTCACGTGATGTGCGAAAGCAGCAGTCTTGCCACCTGGGCAATCATGTACAGCGTGCAATAAAATAATAGTGCATCTTGAAGGCGTACCAACATTTGCGGCTTTCGTACGGAAGACTCCTTGAACCCAAGAGGTCGGAACTCAAGATGGCTCAAAATGTATGTTCAATGCAAAAAGTTTTATACGCAGATTTTCCAGGTCTATCTCCTCCATTTTGGGGCAATTCACTCTTGAAATGTGTGTTGCAGCCTGAAATCGCAGAAAAAATCACTAGAATCCTCTATTTTTGAGGTTCAAGGTCATTCAAGGTCATCGATGTTGACATTCATAAAAAGCTCATCACTAGTGCATGTTACGATAAGCAGGATGTCTGTGCCTATCTGCAACATTTTTCATGCTAGATGAGCCAATATAAGTAAAATAACCACTTTTCAGAGGGGTACCCCTGTTTGATGCTCACATGTGCAGGCCTCCTTGAACCTAGGGGATCGGCACTCAGACTGCTAAAATCTGCAATAAATAAAAAAATAAATAAATAAAAATCTACAATACACAGCTGCAGATTACCTGCATGTACGTTTTGTTTTCCATCAGCTTCTCAGTGGCTCTGTGCAGAAGCCCAATGTGTGGATCAGCCCGTTTAACTGTCTCGCCATCCAGCTGCAGAATCAGCCGTAGAACGCCGTGAGCAGCAGGATGCTGCGGTCCAAAGTTAACTATCATGTTCTTCAAGATGACCTCCTTCGGCTTCACACTCATGGCTGAACACATTCAACCATCATCAGCTAGTTCTGGTAACAACAAAATTACATAAACATCACAAAAATTTCGCTCATCTATCATCATAAAACTGTAATCAATGTCTGCTATAACAGCATTTAGAACTAATGATTACATTCAAACTAAGCCTCTTGCCATAGTTTCCACTCTTGCCTGCCAGACCCTGAATTTCAGCATCTTCTACTACATAGGTAACCACAGCTACATCACATGAATTATGCCTTATGCAGTTCGTATCATATCAGTAAATAATATTGTGCAGCCCCATTTTTTAAATGCAACACAGTACATTACTGGTAATAGCAACAAATCAGTGTTTCTGATTTCCATGTAAAACTATTAGTCCAACTCTCAATCGCTCAAAATACAAATGAAGCCTATAAGTTAACACTGAACAAAAGATGGTACATACGATTCCACGGTTTCACTCTCCATCGCCAATACTTTGGATCTGGTGTAAGAACAGGTCCTAGTGCTTCTTCATACTCACGTTTGCCAGGAAACCACTGAGTGGCACCTCTAAACAATCATTCATCAACATATATGATAGAACACCTCAACCCACTGAACTTGTTATTGTGCTATAGAATTAAAATCTAGCACATTTTTATAACTGCTACAACGCTGTCGTCATCGAATGAAAGCACTGCAAGCGAAATTTAACAGCACACTATCCAAATGCTTTCACAAAATTACTCGACCTTTGACTGTTTAAGCACAAGTTTTTAAAACTCTAGTACTCGTTAATTTTCTGTGTGGTTTAACTTGGTACACTAAGGCTAATCATTAGGCTCCAAAGAATTTTGCTACCGTACCAAAAATGCCATTTTCGTTCATCAAAAAGTGCAAATTTTGTCAAAAATTCCCCCCCCCAAAAAAATTCCAAATTTTGCCACTTTTTCGCCATCCAAAAAGTAAGGCCTTTTCCGCAGCGCATAAAGGTAACTGCTGTTAATTTAATCTGTAAAGTCTTGCCATAACAGTATCGAAGCTTTTGGTTTCTATGTTTCTTTTCGTTTGTCAAAAAGTGCAAACTTTGTCATAAATTTTGCCACAAATCCTGAATTTCGCCATTTTTTTCGCCATCCGAAACTGATTTCTTGTTATGATAAATAGGCTCCAAAGGATTTTGCTGCCAAAAATACCATTTATCGTTTGTAAAAAAAATAAAAATTTAGTAAATTTCATATCTCGTCAAAAATCAATATTTTCATCTCGACTGCCAGTTTTTGTCATTTCGGCACTTTTCCGTCAAAAACTAAATCCTTTGGAGCCTACTAATGGACAATGGTAAACGACGGATGTGCAGATCTGCAGATGTGGCAACAGGTAAAAGACGGATGTTGATGCGGAGAGCATCTGCCCTTTACCCATCATACTCAGCAATGCCTCTGGACCAATAAGCGGTGTACTAATTTAAGCGCCACCGTTTGGGCGCCTTTTTTCGGCGCCACTGTTTGGGCGCCATGCTTTGAGACTGTCACGTTATTGAAATTACCGTACTTTGCATATCATTAGAGTTAAAAATCGTAAGTTGGCAAATCTGAGTTTACAACAAAACTTCCTGCTGCACTTAGTAGTCATCACTTTTTGGTATCCGTATCCGTATCCGTACTCCTATCCGTATCTGTTCGTCAATTTTTCATTAAAGCAAAGTTCCACGTAACGCAACTCAAAAAACACAACAACTTTCATGACTGGTAATGTACGTGACAACTGTTATCTGCACATCCGTCTTTTACCCACACATCCGCACTTAGCATCCACAGACTTTATCCGCCTTTCACCCGTTGCCACATCCGCAGATCCGCTTATTACCCATAGCCCATATATTACGCAAAATCGCTGGCTTGTCCGGAAAAATCCCCAAAAAGTAAAATTTTATAATGGGGCCGGACTACTTGACTAACGGACTATAAAATACGTGCGTAAACACTCCAGTTTGGCCAGCTTACAAAAGTTGGTCATGAAGGTAAAGGTCAGTCACAGCACAATAACTAAGAAAACAAGAGTACACTTTGCTACATAATGCATTAAAACATATCATGTATTTTACCGTGTGCAAGTTACTGCAACGCCACCGGTCTTCAATACTGGACCGTTTAGCAGTGCCGGCGATAGACATTTCTTCGCCGAGCCCAGCAAAACACCAGCCGCCATCTTGCTCTTCACAAAATAGGGTCTGACAAGTAATAAGTAACGAATCGGCGCAAGTGAGTGAGAAAGACAGACTACAGCCCACAGTGACTACAGCCTATAGCAGGTTCCACGTCGGTTCTACGAGCCGAAGTAGATCGAATACAGACTTACATAGTAGGCCTACCAGTCGCGAGTTTGCCAATTTTTGCAATCAATTATTTTGATATTTGTTATATGTTCAGCATTGTTAGAGTGTGTTAAGTGTTGAATGTGCAAATGTTAAAGCGCGTAGGGAGCGACGTAAATGAACTGAACTGAACTGAACTCGTCCATTGGTCAGTTCAGTTCAGTTCAGTTACGTCGCTCTGTACTCGCCTTTAATGACAAATGGACAAAGAAACGTCGTTGCTGTAGGCCTATTGCTTGCGCATTAGATCTATTAACGACGTACCTCGATTACTATTTCCACACTAGTCGGTCTATAAGTCTGCATATACGAGTGTGATCGTCATACGAAGTGCCTTCCGCCTTCCCAGGAAACACGATAGGCTTTCGGTAAAAGCAGGTGATCGCACACGTGCGACAAAACAAAACAAAACAAAATAAAATAAAACAACTAGAGACGGTCGCTGTAGATTCCGTTGTCTCTTTACCGGTAAAAACACGTGAGCGAAACGTGGCGCTACAAAGTTGCATGCATGCATTGCGATAAAAAAAACAATTTTAGCAGTTTCAGTTAGCATTTTATTTCATTCCGTCGCACATGTGCGAGGACCCTTAGCTCTGACATCACGAGGTTTGTAAACTCGAACGTGGCATATAGCATATGCCTACCTGTACAGTTGACAGTCTGGCAGTCTCGCGGCCTGAGATCTGAGACAAACTGTCTACCTGCGTTCTGACTTTTTCACAGTTTCTTATACACTGGCTACAGAACGGAATCGATTGTCATGTGATGTAGCTGATAAGCGATTGAATTTTATATTAATATCGGCACTACTGAAGAAGTTGCCAAACGTCTGTAAGAACGATAGGTCTAGTAAGAGTTTGATATTAACGTGTCTAGATGCATGCTTCATTCGGTGCAAAGCGTCCGCCATGACGAGGTCGCGTGTCCAGTGGCAGCGGGTACGACGTTCGCTCGTACTCAAGACTCGTCGTACCGGCCCGGACTAACTTCGTCGTGGTCGTCGTCGAGCAGCAAGGACGTGGTGCTGCCGGCGATGGATCGAACCCTTTACGACTGCAGCTACGACCGGCCGCCACCGACCTCTTTCCTGACTCCGCCGTCTCTCCTCCAGCCGCCTGGCATCTACCACCCTACAGCCGGCGGTGTTGCCGAGCTGCCCTACTGCCCGCCGCCAGCACGTCTACACGATGAAGTCAACGCCTGCACTCCGCCGTACTTCGAGCGACGGTTCCTAGCGCCGGAAGTGCTGGAGCGTGCGACGAGCGGCGTATACAGTGGTGCTGGTGGCGGGATGTCGTTGTCGTACCGTGACGCGCCGCAGGTCAAGTCTGAAGCCTGTTGCGTATCAGGTTGCGCCGATCGCGACTGTTCGATGCATCATCCATCCGTGCTGCTTGCCAATAGTGATTCGTTGATGAGAACGCCGAGGTCCAACCTGACCCCACCACCGCCACCGTCTCTGTCCATGTTCACCTGGCGTCCCGGTCAGTCCAGGTGCAGCTCGGATCAGACGAACTTCGCGCCGACGTACTTCACCAATTTCGTTGCCGACCAGCCGTCCTGTCACAGCCCAGTCGGCGCTGATGGCGAGTCTCTTAAATTACAGTCTCGTAATTTCGTAGTACTTAAGCTGCTACTAAACGTTTCCATTTGACTTTGTCATACGCCGTGGCCGCAGCAACAATCGGTTAGATTTCGGTGGCAATCTGGACAGGAATCCAAATCCAAAAGTTTTAGTGGGATTATTCGTGTATTTCTAATGTTTGTAATAAAAAAATACTTAAAGCCAACTTTTTCTTTTGCGATTTTTAAGACTATGGGACAAACAGGCAGACGGACGGACGAACGGATAACATTTGTAGGCTTTAATGCAGGCTATTAGGACGGCCACATAATAAGCGATTGACGGAATGACGAGACATTTTTGTTGTAAATGTTTGTATAGCACATTTTTAAAATGTTATTTTCATTATTGTGTTATTACTGGTTGCGCTTGTCAACGTTCTAGTAAATGAATATATGATGATAATGATGATGACTGATAGATTGATTAACACAAAGTGGTAAATGTAAAAAAAATCAGGCTGCAGTCGAGAGTGCCGTCCATCACGTTAATCTTCGGTGGCATCGCTGCAGGAGAGACCCATAAATTTTGGGCTACTGAAACACTGTCCGAAAATCTTTTCATTTACAGAAAATTTTCGTCTAAAAATGCAAAATTTGGGACAAGAACCCAATTTCGGGAAAATTTTAAAACACAATTTAATTTTTTAGCACCCGTAATCTCTTCTGTTAAAAATTTACAGCTGTTTGTCGGCATTTCGTCGGAAATTTGTAGTGTGTGCCAGAAAATTGCAACTTTGCCCCGCGTACTTTTTTTATCCACGACGCCGCTGCAAATGATCTTCATGTGGACAACAACGACGCTAATTATTAATCGCAAAAGTAAACACGAACGATGATGATTCACGTAGCCTGTGTATACGAGTGTTTGTTTCTGGTTTGTGCAGCGGCGGTGGACGCTTGCACTAACGCCCTGCACCATGTCCAAGCACTGACTGGAGCGAGCACAGTGCGCGCACTGACTAGACAAACCAGACGTCGAGCGCCGGACCGCTGTGCCGGTCTGACGCAGTTGACACGCAGACCGCGGACCAACTTCACCTCAGATCAGCTGCGCCGCCTGCACCAGTGCTTCGTCGACTGCCCCTACATCGACGTGCATCAGCGAGCCGGCATCGCCGCCGCACTCAGTCTCACCGAAACGCAGGTTGTTGAAACAGTCACTAACAAACTGTACAAAGTCGTCTAACTACAATCTTTTTGGCTGAGGCCGACCATTAGGTCGACCCTTATGTGCGATGTGTCGTCTTATGTCTGTCGTCTGTCTGTCTGGAACGAATGTATTGTGGTTAAGCCGTAGGGCTAGGCATACATCGTGAGGTGTCGGCGATGGTACCGTTGGATAGGGCGATGTCGAGTTCTTGCAGGCTGCCAATGATAACCATGTCTATCTGCGACGGTTTGGCCGCAGTTTTGGCTGCAAAATTGCTGTCTGCAGCTATCACCCACGTGCGCCGAATTCAGTGTTTGAATTGTGAAAAATTATCTGATTATCTGGGGGGTTGAACTTTTCGACGGTTGGAATCCGACCAATATTGTGATACAAATCCTATATATATACAGGGTGGCCCAAAAAAACGGGGCCACTCTGTTATATAGCTTCTAACTTCAGAAATACTGCTTAGATCTACACGATTTTTTGCAGAAATCAAGGTCGTTTCATTCTCATCACGAAAACATAAGTTATTGAAATTAATTATGTGCAACAGTGGCGCAAAAAAATCGTGTAGATCTAAGCAGTATTTCTGAAGTTAGAAGCTATATAACAGAGTGGCCCCATTTTTTTGGGCCACCCTGTAGTATATAGCTGACCCCCCAGAACATAATTTGACAGTGTGTTACGGGGGTTGAGAAAACAGTTCGGGGGGTTCAACCCCCAATCCTCCGGCAATTCAAACACTGGCCGAGTTACCGTATCGTACTCTAGTGCTGATTGTAGTATTCGCTATAGCAGCGTTACTATGGCGTGTGCGAAACTGTACTCACTCTGGGAAAACGCTTTTTTCTGCCACCGGAAGTTGGACGCTGTCCTTCGAATATATGCAGTACTATGGGCTCACCCTAGCGTCAGCTGCGCATTTTATAAAAGTTACCGTTTATGTTTCGTTAACGGCAACAGGTATTGCCTTTTTCAGATGGACGACTTCCGTTGGCCGGTAGATGTGGCTATAGTGCAACTGCAACGATATTGTAGCAAGGGGGCAGTTGGACAACTAAATTTTAGGCTGTCGAAAAATCTGTTAGAAAATCTTATTTTTGTCGAAAAAAATTATTCAAGATACGAAACCAAAAAAACTTTTAAAAACATTTTTGGTACATTTTGGGGTTAACATGAAATTTTGAGCACCCATCATTTCTTCTGTAGCTGTCTCTCGGAATTCTGTCGGAAATTTGTAGCTGTATGTTGGAAGATTGCAACTTTTTGCACCGCCTACTTTTTTGGACCCACGACACGACGCAACGGAGAACAAATTGTCATAGATGAAATAGTTGATATGGGACCCTCGTTGCTGTTCATTGATTTTTGCAGGTTTTTTCTCATGCATTGCTTTTATCTAGCAGTATATTTTGTTGTTATATATATATATATATCAAAGCATGACAAGAAACAGTGTTTAAGGCATAAATGTAATAAACGTTTTTAAACGTTTTTAACATTTTCTATTAAATACGTTATCTGAAAATTTTATCAAGAACGTCGAAAAACACTTTTGAAACCACAGAAACGAATTACTAGGCCATAGTGGTGGTAGTTTACTTACATTAGTTTAGTGAATAAAGTCCCCTGTCTGTCTTTGATTTTAGCTATACTATACGTGCAACACTAGGCATTAAATAAGCGGTTAAACAAGTTAGGGCTGAAGTTTTTTTATTCAACGTTTAAAACGTCTTTGTTTAATTCTTCCGCGTTTTTAAACGTTTATAACGTATTTTTTTCTTCCTGGAACGTTCTTTTACGACTATGGTTTGAGACAGTCTTGTTTGTTGTCTGTAGGTAAAAGTGTGGTTCCAAAATCAACGCAGCAAGATAAAGCGGCTACAGCGCACTGGCGACAATATGACGTCACATCATTCAGCTGCTGCTGATAGCTGACTGCTTGTGCTGCCATGACGACGATTGTCAAGGCGTCCTTAGCAACACAGTGTGATGCAATGACGTCGTCTGCAAACACGATGTATACGCTATCATCGCGTACGAAATTGTCTCAAAGAGAAGAAAAAAATAAAAACAAATAAAAAATTTAAAAAAAAAATAAAATTTAAAAAGTATTTCTGGCTATTGAGACCCGTTTGAAGTCGATTTTGGTGGTCTAAAGATATAAGCTTTGGTAACTGCCTTGGCAGTCGGCGATTTATTTGTGCAATACGTTATACTATTTTCGTGCTGAGAATGTCAGCTTATGTGTTTGTGTTTATTTTTGTGGCGCCGACGTTTTCGTTAGCCAATTCATTTTTGTTCGATTTTCTGCAGATTTGTGCAAATGCTAGAACAAACGGAGAAAGAAAAAAAAATTGGCAAAAGGCGGAAAGTCACGTTTTCGCATTTACTGATTTTATCCTGACACGCACAAAGCAGTAATATTTGTCGATTTGATAATGTTTTAGTCGTAAGGGCCTAGTGTTTTTAACGCACTAATTGTGTGCCAGTATTTTACAGTGCGATGTATAGAGAGAATGTACGACGTTATAGTGAACGACATTGTTTAACGTGGTGAAGTGATTTTTTCTTCGTTTTCATTCAGCGTTTACGATTGATCGTTAATTATCCGCCCTTGAACAGACGTCGATGCTGTTTGTATTGCGAAGTCGATGCAACGACAAAAAATGTAAATTACGTTTATCTCTTGAAAATAAGATGTCGATAACCACATTACAACCAGTAGACCATTGCATGTCCGTTAAAAGTGAACGATACGCTGATGTGTCATGTATTTGTGACTAATTCACTTGTATTTTGTTTATTTTTTCGATGCTTTCGGCTTCCATTTTTTCGTTTGTCAAAATGTGCAAACGTCGTCAAAAATTTGGCCACAAATCCCGAATTTTGCTAATTTTTGCCATCCAAAATTAAGTGTTTGTTGCGATATAATTAGGCTTCCAAATGCCGCCAAAAATGACACTTTTCGTTTGTTAGAAAGTAGACAGTTGGTAAATTTTGTCAAATTTTGTCAAAAGTCAATATTTTTGTTACGACCGCCAGTTTTTGTCATTTTGTCAGTTTTTCGTCAAAAACAAAATCCTTTGCAGCCTACATATAACGTGAGCGTTAACTTTGTAGCCTAACTGTAAGAAATGAAGATCTTGTAGGGGCAGGCCGCATGCACAAGAGTGTGCGCCCGAATTTTTAAAGTAATCCACGTTAACTGGATTACCGTAACTTTAGTAAAATTTGTGCAGCATTTTTGTTTTAGGCCTACATATGCAACCACGGCCTAACCTAACCTATAAGACAAGAGGCACCAAGATAGTTTCTCACACATAACAGTATTACAGCATTTTTATCTGACCCGACAACAAATTTAACGCATATTTAAAATTGCTTTACAACGCGTCAGGGTGTCTGTACTGAGCAATAGTCTAATTTATAGGGTGTTTACACGATCCAGCAAACGTCCAGCAAATGTATTCAAAATACACGTGAATTGCTGGACGTTTGCTGGACATCTGCTGGAAGTTTGCTGGACGTTTGCTGGATCGTGTAAACACCCCATTATAGCTGCAAGTCTAAATATCAGACAATTGATGGCATATTTAAATAAACACGACGAATACAGCCGCAAACTGACACCAACAGCTGCTCAGTAACAAGGAACTAATGTGATAATCAACAAAGCTCGCAATTACAGTGAGTGGCCTTTCAACGTTCAGCGTCTTGTCACAATCTTAATTTCTTACTTAGTGGACTGCAACTCAAAACATAACTGTAAATACGTTGTCCAAATGCCGACGATTGTGCGGCCGTCCGCTTGACTTTTGACCTTGAGCCGAAATAGCACACAGGTTTTTTTGTACCTGGCGAACGTTCACACCTAATTACATAATTAGTTTTTTATGCGCCTGGTTGTTTTTAGCTAGAAACCCGCACGAGACAGACAGACGGACAGACAGACGGACGGCCGAGACGCGTAGTGTGGCTTATTACTGCGAGGGACGCGCAACAACGCCAAGGTAAGCCTACAATCTACGACGAAACCTGCAACGATGACTTAACAACACCTGCTACGACCACATAATAAAACTAGAAAGCAGTCATAACCCGCAGGTACCTCCGCCAAGGCAAAGCTATTCGCCAGGTGGCGTCACCATCTTCGGTTCTGCAGCGGTTCGCTTATGCCCCCTTTAACGCAATGGTAACGAGAATTTCGGATCACCCCCAAAATTGAACCACTGGTAGTTTATGCCATGCCCGACATACCCTCAAAATTTCAGAAAAATCCGTCCATAACTTTTTGAGTTATCTTGCTTGGCGGAGGTAATGATACGCGAGTCTGTGGGAGGTATAGCGTAGCAGAAACGTCTGCGTGAAAGAAAATAGGCGAGTGGCTGCTGGCTGTGGGACGAAATAATACACAGAAGGCGTCTGAATAGAAATAATGAGACGGTTTGTACACAGCGTTGCAAGCTCGTATCGCATGCTTACATAATTTGCGAAAGGGTCTTTTGGATGTCTAGGGGAGCAGTGTTCCATTTGTTTTACATTTTCTATACAAATGTTCTATTCATTTGTTCTACGCTATACTAGCGGGCAAGTCACATTCTACTGTAGTTATACTATTTATTTACTTACTTGCTTGATTGAGCGCAGCGGCAATCACATATCACCGTGGCACAGAGCTTACGAGAGCCGCGAAAAGCACCGAAAAGTCATGTCATGAATACAATGTAGGTACTACAGTTATTTATTGCCGAGAGTAATGCAAGCTTAAAGCAGTCGAGGTTTGACTCCATCATACATCCATCATAAGACAATCGAGCCGGACTATCTACAGAGACCTTTTGCAGAACATTAGGTTAAAGGTACGCATGAGAAAGAGAAGGCACGCGTATAGAGACGATAAGGTCGACGGTCGTGCTGTACGACGACCGTTGTTATAATGCAGAAAAAGGAGACAGCTATAGGTCATCGGCAGACGTACTCTTCGACGATACGCCGACATCGCTGACACTTGACGTAGCAGCACCAGTGAAACTTGCAGTTGCACCGCTCGACGACGCGACGACGTCGCACGTTGTACCCGCGACCGCAGCACATGAGCTCGCAGCCGTCGATGCCGCTCGACGCCCGGTTACAGAGGCGGCCGTGAGTGCCGCGCGACCCCGTCCGACGGTCCGGCTCGCAGAAGTTGGGCGACTGACGCAGGTAGACGAGATCGGTGTCGCTGGGCGGCTTGAACTGCGCGTTCCTCGGCACCAGTTCACGTCGCGTACCGCCCACCAACTTCTGCTCAACCTTCACAGTCAGAGTACACATAGACACTTCCACGATATACATGTACTATACTGTACTTTGAGTCGTCGAGCTACGAATCGTCACCTGCCATATGAAACCACACCGTGTTACCTGCCACCCGACAAGTAAACGTGCCCGTGCTTAACACCAGCTAGAAAAAGCGATACACGATTTACATACTCTGAGGGATAAAAGACTGAGTTAAACTGGGAAGTTTTACTACAATGGCTATGCAAATAATTCTGCAGAATTATCAGCGGAATGACGCGCGAAAATGATACGTTAAACCTACAGTAATCAACCTAATCTACGGAAATGACAGATTGAACTCTTGATTAACGACCTACTCGTGATTTATTCTGTATCATGACACTAAAAGCATCAACATATTGGCAAGTTTTAGTTATACTGTAGGTAAATTTTATGAAAAGTGAACGAGAATCGCAAGCAAACAATGTCAAACAGGCTGTTTGACTATGTTTGCTTGCGATTTTCGTTATTTTAAAAAAATAGAAATTCAGATTATAAAGTTATAGTATAAAATGTAGATTACCTCAGTAGCACCGTTGTATTTGTCCTTGAGAATGCTTCCGACCTCGCGGAACGAAGGAACTGATCTCCAGCAGGTTTTGACTTCACACGATCCCGACACGCCGTGACACTTGCACTGTATCTTCATGTGATCCTCGATCGCCTGCAGGACACGCGCGTACTTTTAACATTCACTGCAGCATACGGCGATCGATAATTTACAAAAACGTCTCTACAGACTTTGCCTACAAACTTTACTTCACTTCAACGTCATTAGCAACAAAATGGATTCAGTTATTTACAATACGCGTTACTCATTACAGCACTAAGTTATTGAATGTGCAATATCGCGATGTCGTGTTGCAATAAAATTCGTAACTTTATAAACAGCAAAAAATATCAAATGCCGCGTAGCCATTTTACGTGGGTGAAAACTGGTGCAAACGTGTGTAAAATGTTGCGTTAAAATTCCAAGCGGTTGCTGAAAAGATGGCAAACAACTTTAAGGGACATTTTTGCTCCACCCTGTATATTATACTGTATATTATACTGAACTAACAGCGAATATCCCAGTAGCCTACATTGTGTTGCACCAACAAACACGTAAAGCAGGTGAGCAAGAAATCAGTTTTGCTTTCAGTGGCACGTGTCTCCTGCAACAGCAGAACATTTGGGGCGCATTAAACGACGACAAAGCAAAATTATGACAATATGAAGTGGCCGCAAATTAATAAACTTAAAAAAGACAATCTCTTTTCGGCAAAAAACTGCAGTGCCGTCCAGTAAATTCGCTGCCTGTTGTGCGTAAACATAAGGATGAGCGGAGATAGAGTCTAAAGTATATCTACAAGCAGTCTATGGACGAGCGAATTAAAGCCTGACAGACGAACATCAGCGCAGACGCATAGCGTGTCGAAATTTCGCACATTTCGCAAATCCGATGATTACGAAGCGCCGACACATCGGTATAGCAACGACACGCTGCATGCTTGAGCGGCTGGTTCGAGTGGTTCGCCTCGGACCTGCATCCAGCTGGCAAGCATTAGTCGGGCATCGACAGACGAGCACCGCCCGCGCGTCAGCCATGCAGCAGCCAGCACATCCGGTCCTTGAGCTGACGGCCGCTCCACCCACTGTCGACGATCCGCCGCCGTACAAACCTGGTTCCAATTCGAGCAACGACGACAACGATGACGACGATGATTTGCTTTCATGCTGTTTCGGAGTCTTCCACTCGGCGCTGTAGGTATACACGCGAAACGTTCCCAGTTTCCACGTGCTTTGCTGTCGCTTCGCGCGCCGTCAGGCATGGTTTTCACATTTTTATCAGTCATCATTAATGACATGCGCGGCGGCGACCACACACGCGACGGTCAGCTACTTTCGCGGAACTTTTCGCCGATTTCGTGCGCCGGCTGATCGATTTTAGCGTTACGTCTTTAGCTGGAACAGCTGCTATGTAAACGCTTTAGTTTCTGTTAGTTTTTTTTCGACGACGTTACGTAAAACTGGTAGTTTATGCAACAAAAGAGTATAATTGGTAGTGTTTCTAGACTTTACGAGAGACTCGGCCATTTCATGCTTGTAATCATTTTCTCCTAACTCTCCCGACAAATGCAGCCCAACTACTGTTGTGATTTTTTTTTTGGGGGGGAGGAGCGATCCCATTCCACCGATAATAAAGTCTGGGGATTCTGAAATCTTGCTTAGCGTGGTCCGGGTGGAGTCTGTCCGAAAACGAATTTGATGCATACTATGCGTCTGGAGAACACTTCTGATCGAAAGACAGTCAGAGTCAGTCAATGGATAGTTTGACGCAAAACGGATATTCACCGAAAGAAATCAAAAAGCAATTGCGAGAGAAATTCTCGTCTCACCCTACTAGGTGAAGGATTCCCTCCCCAATCCGAGCCCCATGTTTTTAAATGCTGTCCGAGAACAACCGTGTGTCTGGAATTTGAGGCGCGAAAAGCTCCGCGGTCGTTCGTCGCTGGAGCAGATCGACTCGTGCACGAGGCGGTGCGTGTTGACAGAGCTCACGCGCCCTTTCTGTAAGGTGATGACAGCCGCGCTACGTCATGCCAGTCACGAACCACTCGTTTTCACCGTCAAAACGGGCTGCAGACTGCACTGGCCGCGGGGACAAGTCCAATTAGTCAAAAATTACCTGCATACACACTGGACCCCGCCCTCCGGCGCTGAGGTGCGCTGCAGATGACCTCACCATCCTACATGGGTGGCCTGCAGCCTATAGTCCGCCGCAAGATTGTAACCAGGCAGAATGCAGTTTAACGGAAATATCGAATTGACGCTGCTTCAGAGTGCATGCTTGCACTAAGATTGACCATAAACATATGTCGATCGCGAGTTACAGTTGAAAATACATAACATAGATTATTATCTGCACCCGTAGTTTCGACAACCACCTGTATTGCTCATCTGAACATAACCGTTTCTCGCTAAAGTCTCATTTCACGACGACGCCGACAACAAATAAATAAATAAGTAAGTAAAGCACCTTTCTGCCGGCGTTGTTGTTGTGAAGATTCATCAGGGCACGGCTGGCTTCCCTGCCCTTGGCTTTCTCGCGTGCGTCGATGAAGAGCTTGGCGAAGGCACTGCCGTACGCGGCGTTGTCCGAGCAGCCCGCCCACTGGAAGTTGCTGTTGCTGCCACCGACGCCACGGACACCTCGTCGGGAGGCGCCGGGACCGACGCTGGTGCGCTGGCCGACCGTCTTGTCACAGCCGCAGCGGTCTAAATCGCCCTTGCTACAGGCGCGAGTGACGGCGTGCGCGACGCCGGCCGATGATATGGCGTGCACGAACGCCATCTCGCGAATACCTGCCCGAACACATGCATATGATAATATTAGCCTATAGGCCTACGTCAACGCTTGACGAAACTCTAAAAAATGTGTTTGAATTGCCGGGGGAAGGGGTTGGAGGGTTGAACCCCCCAACTGTTTTCTCAACCCCCTAACACACTGTCAAATTATGTACAGGGGGTCAGCTTTTTACTGTATACATACGATTTACATCACAATTTTGTTCGGTCTCCGACCGTCGAAAAGTTCAACCCCCATGCAGCTAATTTTTCACAATTCACACACTCATGACAAGAAAAAAAGTTAAACGGTGTGCATAGATATTCACCGGAAACACATCTCAGAGCTACGGAGCGTAACGTTCCGCACAGGATCACACCACCCACCAACACGGATGAACACGCGGCTTTAACTCAAGGGCGTCATTTAAATGAAATAAATTTACGGACCACGATTTTAATTTTTCCCCTGCAAATCGTAACTTTGAAACAGTGCTCCGTTACTGCTTGCTGCAAGAACAATACGCTACGTAAACTGAGACTCCAAATGATTACTGAGACACCCCCAACGAACTGAAATGGCGCCGCTGCTTTAACTCCAGCCAGGCAGACTGGTAATCGGTTTACCCCAAAGGGATGGAAGGCTGAGTTGCCATGTGTTATTGGTTATACCGAGATAGTTTACCTGCCCGCAGACAGTCAACCATTCAAGTAGCCTACAAAAACACACGTGGTTTAAATGACCAGTTCGAGTTTGAATGCCGGATTGGTGGACGCTATGCATAGTGCCTTTGAGGTCTAAAAGGACGGAATGCATAGTGGACAACGGAGGGGGTTGCGCGGAACTTTCTGTATCTGAATTAGTTTAAAAAACTTTTACGCTTACTGGACAGACTAATTTTCGGAGAAAAATGCAGTACATACTAAATGTGTAAGTAAGTAAATTGTATTTTTGTGATGTTGTTTTTAGCTGTTTCATTGTTATACATTTGCTTTTCTTTTTGCCCGTCACCACCTTTGCTGCCGCTATGCATTGCGTCCCAACCCAGAGAACAAAGGCACTATGCAAACTGTCCCACTACCGATTTACCGAATGTCGTGCTTAGTGCCTTATCTTCTGCTGCCCAAAGAAGAGGCTTACAAAATAACATAGGCCTACCTCAAAAGCCAATCATCTCACTGTTTCATTGTTTCAAATGCCATTTCAAAACCAATAACACTCTAGCCAAATAGCAAATATCCGGACCCCGGATTAAGTTTTCTTAGCACACACACACACACACACACGAGGTCATAACTGCATCAAGCACTGACTAATTTCTAAAATTCTGTCATCGATATATTCTGCAAATAATTCATTAAGGATCAATTCGCGCTCCAAATGCATCAGCTTTGAAATAAATGAGTTACATGATCACTGTCTCGTAACGTTCTGTAGGCTTAGGCTATCTTTTAAAGCTGATTTTATTTCACGACTCATTTTGAATGTGATGGCTGTTTATTTTAAGTTTACCACTGTTGTGACTATTTTAAAGGTCGCGGTTAATATCTGGAAAAAGTTATAAACGTATGGAAGTAAGTCTAGGGTCTACTTTTTAATAGACAGCACGCGGCATGTCCCCAGTTGGCAAGAATGCGACGTTAACCGAAAGGTGCAGAGTATACTGGTTGGTTCGACTGAGCTTGTTAGAACGTTAAAAGCGCAGCAGTCATTTGATCGTTAGAATTAGGCACAGCGCTGTCTGCGCACCGTATTGTCGCCAATCGCGTGCAGTCGTAAACGCGAGTGCGAATAAGTAGACGGAACAGTTTACGACACGCTTGAGGTATGACGCCTCGACGCGAGTTCAAAGCAAATTAATTTAGCAGCCAAGGCGCCACACGACAGAGCTGTACAAAGTCGACAAGTACGACACCACGGCCTATCAGTGTGCGATGCACTGCAGACAGTGCGCCATTATCTCTAAAGATTCATGAACAGATTATTTGCTAAAAATCAGAAAAATCGCGCCATCTGAGGATTAAAGAACACGCATATTTTACGTTTACACGATCAAAATGTCAGATAATGAGCTTAGAATAGATAAATTCTTTGAAGTCAAAGCTTTCTAGTCCCGATGACACTAATCTGCGTGCACAATAAAAATGTTTTTAACGTTTGTATTATTTTTTTCTGACGCGGTTCTCCTTACTCCCGGTTTCTGGCGTGTTCTGGGCTGCGGTTACAGTAAAAACGTAGCAGAATGTTTCATAGACGACACGTTTAGTTCCACGTTGTAACAAGCTGAAAATGAATCACAGAAATACCGGAGTTGTGGATTTTGCCGAAGACGGAGACAGCGTTCACAGTAGAGCAGTTCCAGCGTCGGTTTCTGAACTGCTGCTGACACTCTTGTATGGCGACGACTGCGCCGGACTTGACTGCTTCCATCATTTCAACATGGCGCCGACACACGTGCTTCTGACGACGCACCAGACCCACCAGACCGTCACACTCGTTCTCCGCACGGATGTGACTTAGCGCTCCCGTCGACGCTATTGACCTGTTCACAGCGCAGAACATAATGCAAACATCTTTATTCATCAAAGAACGATAGCAGTGACAGATCACGACTTACGAAGTTCACAGCGTCATGGAAACGACGACTACGATGTAACGGACAGAGCCACTACACCCAGTCATCAGTTACTCCCGGTACACGACACACGGATTATCATTCAGAAAAATCCGCAGCAAATAACCGTAAGCAAAAAGTTGAGAGAATAACTAGGCCTATACGTAAACTGTTTATGGCATGGCTTATACAATTAGGTGGCATTTTAAGCGCATGGAGGATTTTGACCAAAATGTGGAGTCCAAACGAGCTGTAAGTCAAAAATACGTACGCGGAGTGCAACTCATGACATTTTGGCTGACAACTTGGTATTTTGTATAATTTAACATATGCAGTTTAATGTATTTTGCTTTAAAAATGTACCTCTAAGCCTAAAAGTCACTCACCTTCTGCGACTTCGTTTTCCATGCCCCTATAATTATCAGACCTCTGGCATTATAAATGGAGTACCGTATAAGTCGAGCATAGGACGAGCACAGAGCAAACGAGCAGGTTCGAACTGATTTGGCGTGACTGCGTGAAGTTTGAGGACGCACGCCAATACATTGTAATACTCTTATACTAGTAACAACCGCAGGTTAAACAGCAGCCCAGCCCATGTGTGAAATTACCGATATGTTACATAGTCTAAAGCTGTCCAGTGTGTTTGTTGATAATCTTTGAAATGATCTTGTTCATGTGACTGCCCGATTATACGTTCAATTTGAAAATAACTGTACATTGTTGGAAATAAGTGAAACATAGGCCTAACTAACTTGTAAACAGGCTATCGTAACTAACTAACAAATATATTCGTGTAGGCCTAGATTTTATATTCGTTGCCGCGCAGTACCGGTAATCTTCTACTAAAATGTTTCAGAGTACGAAGTCACAGACCTACAGCAGTGTCAGAACTACTTTCGCTGAAGTAAACTGAAAGGTTAATGATCTGCCGTGAGCCTGTGACGACTAACACGATGGATGCATTTCCTAGCATTAAGACGCTGAAAATTAGTCAGCCCTGCTGCTGCAACGAAAGTTCAGCACCTGCACCGATAAACTGAAGTCAATTATGAGACTAGAAGCTCATTAGCAGCTCAACGCACTCCACAGCGTCGCGTTTGTCTATTGAAAGTAGCTCAGCTTCATTTCTCAGAATCCAAGCTTGCTTTCTTGCGCATTAATTTTGCCCGCAGTTTCCGTTTACAAATTTTACGATTGGAAGAAGCGTGCGGGCGTTTAGTGTGCGACAGCACGTCCGCAGTGAAATGAACACGCCGGACAACGAACAGTTGTGGGTATAATAAATAACAAAAAAAAAGAAAAACCAAAGCTCAAGACTGATGCATACGAAAATGGTAAACGACATGACATATCACAAATGATTCCCGGTCCTAAAGATTTTTCTTTCACTCGTCCGTTAATTACAGCAATGAGTGAAATACATGCACATAAAATATAATGACGATTGGGACATCAGAGCTGCGACATACAAAAGTCAATTTGGCAGCACAGATGGCATAGCCCGAAGATCAATGTCAGTTTCGCATGCAACTTGCAGTCCAAATTTTGGCTTGAGGTTTCGATCTCAAAAATAATATTTTCTTCGCGTCGGGGATAGGGACCTCTCTCTTATACAATGTTATTTGAAGTGACGTGCGTGTCCCTGTTAAATGGCAACTCATTCCGTCCAGCCCGCAGAGTGCTCGAGTGCTACAGAAAGACAGACAGACTACGCTGACAGCATCTGTCGCAATAGCCCGTATCGGCAATGCTTCCAACGATAGTATAAAATGTACAGTTCACGGTAAAAATAAGAATACACTACTACTGTAACTCGAAGCACAGAAAGAACATTTCTGTAGAAAGTTTTCTGTCTTTTATAAATAACCGAAAATTACATGTTCAATGCATTACTCATTTAAATTACAACATCGCTAACATAATGCATAAGCGTAGATCGCCAAGAAAATTTTAACGGCCACCGGCGAAGTCAATATTTGACGTCGATAACACGAAAGTGAAATTACAATCGCTCAGCTGTGTCAGCCAGCCAACGATTTGTGGAAATCTGCGACCAGTGATAAAGCAGAGATAAATCGTAACTCCACCGACATCGACGCATAACTTTGATCAGATAATTGATCATAATTGTTAGCCTTGAGTATGTTGCACCTGACCGTTAGACAGGTATAAGTCGTTAATCGCGACCCTGCTTTCATAAAGAAACCAACATTCAGCTGTGTGTTTGAGCAAGTCTGCAGCGGTGAGTGAGTAGACGTGAATTAGAGAGCATCGACTCGACATGATTTTGACTTGATCCGTTGATCGCTATCACTTGAGTAGAGTTGCGCTTCACCGACGTGAAGTTGTTTTCGACCAGATGACAGAAATGCCTTCTTTTGAAGTGAACTCACTTACGTAGCAAAAACTTGTTTTCAAAATTTAGCCGAATGCCAATGTTACCGCCGCTACTAACCAACAGTTTAAAGTTAAAACAATAGCTAGTCAAATTGTAATCTAAAAAAATAATAACGCAGCGAAAATGACAAACGCAACCACAAATAAATATGCCGCGAACACAACACTTCGTGGCTTATTTGGTGCAAAAACTTTACTGCAATTTTTTTGGATTTACGGTAGGCTACTTTACATATTTTTTTTACAAATCTTGTTCGCTTAACACTTGACAAATTTCTTAACAGCGGAAAGCAACCGTTAATTAAAAACACCAAAGTAATTCGGTAAAGAGCAAAATCGCTGATCGATGCTGCCATGTGGTAAATCATATATCATTTTTTCGTAGGTCCAAAGCAACTGCATGTTTTGGCTGGGATTCCACCCCAAAACCTTCTTTCCCTTAAAGGTCAAAGATCCCCATCTGACACAACGTCATTGGACCCTACAGGGGTACCTGTAGGCCTATGCCATCAAAATCCGTCGAACCGTTTAAGTAAGGGGCAACGAACGTGACAGACAGACAAACGGACAGACTACGCTACGGAGAAATGTGTAGGGATGGGTGAAATCGCTTGCGCTGCAAAAGCATCATCATCATCATCGACAACCGTGGGCTCAATGCCCGTTGGTGTCTGACGCCATTCTTACTATCGCTGCCCACCGCTGCCTATCTAGGGCAGCGTGGCTTAACTCCTGCAGGGTTGTCCCACAC
>Ga0209367_1000582_pt1 | contig 38045 bp, 22 predicted proteins | sample WorMetLIZISLAND2_FD_187412 | JGI IMG/M metagenome (GOLD analysis project Ga0209367, IMG submission 187412) | Marine gutless worms symbiont microbial communities from Max Planck institute for Marine Microbiology, Germany - Olavius geniculatus... ...
ACATTTGCACAAAGGTGTATTAATTGTGATAATAATCTTGTAAACTTTGTGGTAAGGTATGCGATTTGGTACGGCCGCATGGCATCTCCACTTGGCTGCAGTGTATTCCAGTGTTGCTCTAAGTATGTTTTTGAATATGAAGACGTCACTGAGCCATCCGTATATTGAAAGATATTATCGGAAAGCGGTTAGTGATGAAGATGTTGCTAAGACACGTCTGTTGTTAAAACTATTATTCATAAGGTCTGGAGCATATCAATTGGACATTTTCTCTGTCAGTGATGTTAAAGTGATGATTGACAGTTTGTGCACGATGTAATTTGACTGCACGTTGATTAGTTGCACTTTCTGCTTTTTTTCATTTTCTTTTTATTTTTCATCATTTTGGCTTTGCACTTTTGTTTGTACCTTGTGTACGATGTTCATAATAAATATATATTACCTCCGCCTAAGAGGTTATGTTTTTGCCAGAGTTTGTTTGTCTGTGTGTGACCAAGATAACTCAAAAAGTTATGGAAAGATCTTTCTGAAATTTTCAGGGAATGTCGGGAATGGCAAAAACTACAAGTGATTCAATTTTGGGGGTTATCCGGAAACTTTGAAATTTTCGTTAACATTGCTTCAAATGGGGCATAAGGGAAACCGTTGCCAAACCGAATATGGTGATGCCACCTGGCGAACAACATGGCGTTGGCGGAGGTCTGCGGTCTCTGACTGCTTTTCTGGTTTGTTAATTAACTGCCATTCTGATCAAAAACTGGTTTTCTCAATATGCTAGGTAAAACTGGTCATGTTTTTATTCAACGTTTATTTGTTTTTTTTTAATTTTTAAGTAAAACGCATTTTAACGTTTAAATTTTTAAAAATAACGTTTATATATAATGTCTATGCTTAATCAGTTTTTTTCATTTCAACAGTTCATAGGCCTATCATACAGGTGACCATAATGTAACATTGATTTGATAATGTACGTAGATCAGTGGCAATTCTGTGTCAGAATTCAGATCACGCTCCCTGTCCGCTTGATCTTTGCCATATAGCATCGGCCTGCGGTCTCCATTTTTGGCCTGCGGCTTCGATACACCCACAGCGCCGCAGCGTAGCCGATAGCTATAATGATGCTGATGATTCGTCACCATGGTAAGGACGTCTATATGACGTCACAGCCAATCGCAGTCCAAACTGAAACCGAGGTAAAATTAATATAAGATGTTGTAAAAAAAATCACTTGACGGAGATATGCACTTTTACGAACGCCTTCAAGTTCAAAGCTTGTTTTGCTCATTAGGCCGTACAGGGCCTCCTGAAATAATATATTTGTATAAGCAAGCGGAGAAAATTGAACAATTGAACTTAAATTGTTCTCAAGGCTGACAGCCTGACACAAATGCATCTCAAGCAACGTAGTAATGCACAAACTAATACTGAAAGACTATACAGTATACACCCGTACACCGTGTCCGCAAAAAAATCGCTGAAACGTCGTGATAGCCTCTCCAGTCTGTCACACATAGGCCTACCGACAGAGAATATGAGTAGTATAGGTCTGTTACACTTCATGTCGTTGCACGAATTGCCCGGCGTAATTATTACGGGTTGCAATGCTCGTGTATTCGTTTTTTTGCGGACAACAGAGCGCGGCATATACAAAAATGTGCACTACCGTTAACCTGCTGTTGCTCTCAAGTTTTTGACTGCATTGCTCTGTTAGATTTAAATCTCGAGAGCAATCTGTAGTTCGATGTGCTCGCCGTGCATGCGTCTCCATATTATTCCTGAATTTTTTGCAAATACGCGGTGACTATTCGTTCGACAGCCGTAAAAATAGCCTCTAGGTTATTTTTCCGGCAATGAACGGAAACAAAAAACTCAATCGCACTCGCCAGGCGGCGGCGCCAATGTTGCTCCGCGTAATTGCGCTACGCGTAGTGACTAAAATTAGCGGTAATATTATGGTGTAGGATTTAGGGTTAGGGTTAAGGTTAGGGTTGGCCTATTTCAGACATTTATGTGACAATAATGCACATCAAAATTGAGCGCATATTATTGGTGATAAATTCGACGCTGCTGCAGGCAAGTACGAAACTTGCCGACTAGCGATCTGTGATTCCCTACTTGCTAGGGTTGAAGTCGTCAGTTGCCCTACTGCCGTCGTTTTTTTGCAGCGGTGCGACGAGCGTGCATCGTATACCGCCGAAGAGACACGGCCTTAGCCGGTACGCACGAGCACCCATTGGTGCTCGTGCGTACCGGCTAAGGCCGTCCATGTCGGCTGCCGGTGTCGGATAAATAGCCGCCTCGTGTAAAACCGGATATTTATCCGATTGCCGTATCAACAGCCTAGGTAGCGGCTACCAGATCACAGTGCAGCACGGTAGTGCTGACACTGTTGTAAGGGCGATGAACGTTAAGTATAGGAAATGGCGTTTGGGGGGGGTCCTGTAACTCGTAAACCCCTTAACCGCTTTCCATAAAACTTGACGTCAGTGATCACATCGCCCACCCGACCCCACATGCAAAATTTGGTTACAATCGGTTCAAAGGCGGCGTGGCTGCGCATGCGCGAAATTCGTCGTTAGGCGTCTATTTTTTTTCCTTGCGCACGGCTACAAACTATCCCGTTGGACCGACCGACGCCGCTAATGGCTCAAACGAAGCGTCCGGACGCCAGACACATTCCTGATATGTTTTCGATTAGAATTTTTAAAATTTACCGCTTTTTATGCCCCAATTTTTAAAAATTTGCATTACGGCCTATGGGGACTTCAAAGCGGTATAACTCGGTCTCCGTAAAAATAATTGCTCGCTGTTTGCACCTACCCCCTATTTTCGGGCCCGGGCTTTCCGACGGTGTCACTTAAATTTCTCTCCTGCCGACTCCTGTTGCCATGGCAACTAGCTGTTCTTATTCAAAGACAAAATTGGCTGCAGCAGACATTGTTACATCACACATAATTTTTTCCTTGCATCAACTTCCTTTACCCGCACGGAGGTATTCTGTAAACAGTAAATAAATTTATTGTCATAAAATCAAGTACCAAAAATTTGGACAAAATTCGACTAAAAACAGCAAAAGACAGAGCAAAAAAACTTCAACAGTTTACAAAGCTGTGTAAGGGCGATATGAGTCTAGCGGTGCTGTTGAAGTTTTTTTGCTCTGATAATTATCCTGTGCCATGCAAATAATGTATTGAAATTTATATTAATAAAGATGAAATTCGAAATGACGCGACTACACGTGCATGACGGCGATAGCATTATGCATTGCACATGTCAAGCGTGATTCGTCATCGACTGCAAAGTGCGCATATAACGTCACACGTGTTCTAGGCAGAGCCAGCGTTTAATTTGCCATTCACATCAGCTGCATGTCTATATGATATACACAACCTGGGCATCGTCTTATGCTATATTTCATTATTGTAGGTTCACAGAAAACGCCGCTGAAATTACATGCTCAGTCACGTAAGGTTTCGCTTCGTCCGTCTGCCACACCACTCCAGCCTATTCACATGTCGGTGGCGCGCTGTGCTACGACTTGCCCACGGTAGCGGTTAATTGAAGGTTTTCGCCGGTGATCGAATGCAATTAATTGTGCGTGTCGTTGCTGCTGTACACAGGGTGCTGGTGGGCGCACCTCGCGACAACGTGTCACACGGCTGGTCGGTGAATGCCGAACGACCTGGTGCCGTCTACAGCTGCCCTCTGACGTCTCTAGTCAACGACTGCACGCAACTAGCTATCGACTATGAAGGTTTCACTTCTCATTGTCACCCGAGAGATGCTGCTTATTAAAACAAAAAATAAAGAAGTCTGATGCAGACTTGTGAATTGATATACCCATTTTACGGGACTGAAATTCATAGCACACATTACCCTTTGTGGAAATATGCCATTTGATGGCAAGTTGTGTCAGGAATATTCGTCCCAAAAATTATCAAAATTTGATAATTTTTCAAGTTACAGTCAAAAATGTCAGGGATGCTTTTTGGGATACAGTGTAGAAGTTAAGCGTATTATGTTGGACTCGCAGTGCTTTGTATTATGTCAAGACAAGCCGAGCTGATGCAGTATGACAGAAATACACACGCCTCCGACAAGAACAATGCCACGAGACGACTGAATTATGCGACTCTGGCTGTTGGTTGTATTTTCTTTCTGGCCACATTTTCTTGACCCAATCAAGCTGCTTTCACCGGAAATAAAAGAATGAACCTGACATTGGAAGGAATTATGAATATTTGATTGTGCCTAACGCACAGCGACTCGTGTAGGCTAAATACGAGTTCATGGCACTCTGTAGGAGCTGCCAACTCTGACAGCACTGACTCTTGTAGGCTAATCATTAATACATCATTATACATGCCTATCTGCTGTGAACTAATGGTTGTTTTAACTTGCTTTGAAGTGTCAGATGGTCAGTATGTGACGTGTGTGTATGTTTGGCTGGGTTCTACAGCGCTTCGGTCCGGTGAAGACAACACGAACCAATGGATGGGTGTCACAGTCGCAAGTCAACGTTCGCCTCTCGGACGTGCCCTGGTCGGTTGTCAGTCCGTTAATCAGTTTGTCCAGATTGCGGTTGCATTCTTCTAACTGTTATGCTGGTATAACACTACACCGCGCAACCGTTCGCTAGCTATACTGAATAAATTGCTGCCTCGTTAAATGTACTATGATTGCTTGACGCCGACTCGATTAACAGAATGATCATCGCAGTAGTTCAATCACTGTTGATAAAAATAGGCCTTACTCTGACATGTGATAATGTGTGATTGAAATTGATCCAAAATCAAGAGACCGCATTGTGCATTGTACCTTTCTGTCCATCTGCCTATTTTCGTTCTGTGCTTACATCAGAGTCAAGAATGAAAACCGCAAAGAATCAAACACTGAGAGATGGAAGTCTGTCGCATGTTACCTGCAGTGCGGACCGTAAGGTAAAGACCATACAATGCTGAAACCGAGAATGTGCTACAGATTTTGAACAAAAAGCTTTACAAGTTTCGGTTTTGGGGCGACCGTTAAGCTGTAAGCTTTTCTACGAATGTCTGTCTGTCTGTCAGTCAGTCCGTGTGTAACTGATATATTTTGGTTAAACGGTGAGATATAGGACCGAAGTTGCTATTAATCACTGACCGGCAGTCGCATATAAACTCTTTCACATAACACGAAAATCATTGATCTTGGATGACCTTGAAGGGCCGTTACACACTCTGCTATGCCAATCGTGCGGTATTGTGGCTGAACAGTAAGTCGTAGGGGGTCGGCGATGGTGCCGTTGGACAGAGCAACGATGAGTTCTCACAGGCTGTGAGAAGTAACCATTTCTCTGTGTGCAGCGGTTTAGTCGCCGTATCTCGGAAGCGGTTTTTTTCTTTTTAGCTACAGCTGGGCTTCTTGCTTATTAATGGGCGAAATCAGTTTAGTGTAAGCGTTGTCATTTGGCAAATACACTTGTGAGATCCAATGACATTGTATCAGATAGGTCCCTTACCCTAGGGGAAGGAAGATACGAGGTCGAACTACGATGCCAACGGCTCACCAGGTGGCAGCAACGATCAGCGATTCCGCCTTTCACCAAATTGCTTTGGTCCTTGTTCCTCTTTGCAACCGCAGTTGGTTCATGTCGTAGTTTGTACTTTTGATGATATTATTTTCTTAAGCCAGCAATAAATCAGGGACGAGTGAATGTCAAGTAGGCATGTGAGGCTGTGAACGTGTGTATATGGATGATGTTGAAGGCATGCGCTCATCGACGCAGAAAGCGCGGCGAGGCGTACGAGTGGGGCCTCGGTCTGTGCATATCAATCACAAACGCACTGGACGAGGACGGCTTCTGGGAGCCATGCCTCGGCAAACCCAAGAGTCGAGGCCACGGCGAGTACGGCTATTGTCAGGCGGGAACCAGCGCCGTCGTCGACCCCGTACGTACATAGGCCTAGCACGATCACTGTTTTTACAGGGCCCTAAAATACAACAGATATATACATCGTCAGAACCAGGGATAGGTTGGAGTGCTGGAGGCCAACATTTTCAAAGGTAAGACAACTACGAAGTACAGTCACAATAACTGTAGACATGTACCGGTAGTGCTGTTACTATCGACTGTTTCACTAGTTGATCGACTATTGTTCAGATTTTGACTAGTCGACTAAAATTAGAGCAGTAATTTAAATTTGTGCACGAATTTATATTACTTAACTATAGTTCGACTCCTAACTGCTATATTTTGTTAAAATATTTTGAATTAGTATTTCTTCAGCTACAACTGGTAAAAAATTTCATGTAAATTGATCATCATTGGAGTGAATTATGAAAGAAAGAAAAAGGGGTCCTTTTATGAAAGACCGTGTATAGGCTATAGTTTGAAGGGTTACCAGCAGTCGATAATGAAAAAGAGTTTAGTAACACGTTTTAAGCCTTGATTATGAATGAGGGTGTGATAGATAGGCCTACGGTGTGGTATAGTTGCATAACGCACAAACCTCCAAATATGTCTCCTATTTAATGCTACGTGCAATATTGCTCAGAGTGGTGAGATTTTGTTCGGTGCGCCCGGCTCGTTCAACTGGCGCGGGAACGTGTTCAGTAACATTCTAGACGACGGACTGCATAGCATTGCGACTTGGCGCCAGAGTCCTGTCGAAGATGTCTTCCCTGGCAGCACCATGCCCCGACCAGCCACTAGCTTTTATTCGTATCTCGGTAGGTTTGCGTAAATTACTTGTTTGGTGACAACATTTTGAATCTTAATACGTTTATATAAGCTTACTCGTAGTTTATTTGTGTGTATGGTGTGATTTATTCGTTTGCAGATTGACGTCATTCAGCTTTCATTTCATTTTTTTGAAATTTTGTTTCGGATATTGACTAAACTTAATTGTACTTTTTGTGCGCGATCTTGATAATAGTATCAACAACAGCAGTAATAATAAACAACTTCGGTATTAATGTTGACTCTTTATAGCACGTTATTGCGGCAGTTTTTCTGTCGAATTGTCGATCAAAATAAAACGTCAAACACAATTAAGTCGGACTTTTTGCTTTGGTTTAGATACTGTTTCGGGTCAATTTAGCCTGGCTATCCTTCCGTGGGTAGGCGAAATGAGTATCAGCGAAAGCTGGACGTAAACAGGGACACCGCGCGATGCACTAACTCCATATCCGTGGTCTAGCAGTGTAAACTGGTGTCTGGCTGAGGATTAAAACGAATATGAGTTCCACCCTATGGGCCTTGTGGCTCCGGAAGGACTTTACATTACATGTATATGCTACATGCCAGTTATTTAAGAGATTTAGCAAACTTTTTGTCTTAATTATTGGAACGTGTCAGGTATGTCGGTGGAGATTGGTAACATCATTGACAACGAGAAGACATACATTGCCGGAGCGCCTCGGTCCAGAAATACTGGCCAAGTTCTGCTGTTTAAACCTACTCCGGACGCAATGACCATCAGTTCACGGCACTATTTGTCGGGCGAACAGTTCGGCTCCGGCTTCGGTTATGACATCGCCGTCTCCGATTTTGATAGTGACGGGTCGGTGTGCAATGATACCTTTTCTTTCCAGACGTGAATACTCTGTAGGTTATATGATTGAAAGCAGTGTATATTGGTAATTAGTTTTTATTAACTTTATTTATTTGATTGTATTAGGTTAGATCTAACAGCTTTTGCAACGTAGTAATGTTAGGAAAGCTGTACGCATTTGAATATTCTTTATTGCTTTTACGTACACTTATTTTAAATTTAGAAAATTGTCTTACAAAATTTTTCAGATGTGTTGTTTGAATATTCTGTGGTATTCTTATATTTTTAAAAATATGTCTGCGCTGCTGTAAGTAAGTAAGTAGTCTGCATTTGTAATGCGCCATATGTCAAAACAGAAGTTTGAATCGTAGGCGCGGTGCATAGTGCAGTACTGAAAGCAAAGCACTGCTGTCTTGCACTAGTCAGAGATAAACCTACTTGCTTTCTGTATAAAAAAATCAGGAAAGCAAAACTGTAGTCTGAGTGCTTGATCTTTCGAAAAGTTATGAAGTCAAATCTTGTTTTGCGGACATTAGAGTGGACAGTTTAAAAGGAAAAAAGTAAGAGAGACAGTCAGAACATACTGCAAACCACATTACAGATAAATAAAGCGAACAGCTTGCGTTCGTGAAAGTTGCTTTAAAACACACGAAAAAAGCGATGTTGCTTAAGAGAATTTGCTTTATAGTCTATTTATAGAGTGGTTGCTTCATGCATGAAAGCTTGTTTTCGTTGTTTTATATGTGTGCAGCAAACAAGACCTTGTTATCAGTGCGCCTTTCTACCATGCTCCGATGTCCAGCGGTGCTGTATACGTGTACAGTGGCAAACAGGTACACGCTATCTCCTGGCCATTTCTGTCGGCAAATCTTACATTAATAATGCCTGTAAGCTACTCCAAAACACTTATTTTAGCCCTTTCAGCGTTTATTTACGTTTGTGGCAATTTATTAGAAACTCTATGGATCTTGGTCTTCTTCCGTTAATGCAGCTGTCCAGGAGATGTAGAGCATGTAGAACATGTCATAGTGTCGAGAACTTGAAGTGTAGGAAATAACAGGCAATAGGCCTTGATGAGAAAGCATTATGATCAACTAATGCATTGTTTGCTCAATACTTCAGTGTGTACGACAGAGACATATTGTGTCATGAGTCTACTTGAGCTATAAGATGCCAATTACGTGACTCGCTGTTTAGGATGCAACCATCGGCATAAATAGTTCAAATGTATACCTTACCTATGGTAATTTTTCGTTTTTATGCGGCCGTTATAATAGGCCACATTACGTGTCTTGCCCGTCCCTCTGCCTGTCCGTCTGTCTCGTACGAGCTTCTAACTCGAAAACAAAAAAAGAGTCGCAAACAAAAATAGGTGAGAATGTGCCAATTTTTAGCTGAGTCAGGGTTGAGCCTGGATTTAGAGTTGTGCAGCTCTAAACAGACTGCCGCATAATATGTCAGCACGGGATCGACGTATTGTTTTTACTAGTTTATTGATCTGATTTTTTTGCCGTTGCAGGGTATAACGTCAGACTCGCGACCGACACGAATTCTCAATCGGAAGATGCGAGATGACGAATGTGCTCAGTTGAACTGTCACAACGCCTGGTTCGGTCTGGCGCTGGCCACTCCGGGTGACATTGACCAGGATGGATACCAAGGTAGGCTGACTGCCACTCATCGTCGCGGTCGTTTATAAAACCGCAGTATTTTAGCATTTAAATTGAAACAGCATCACTATAACCCACCCTACCGACCATAGTCAGCTAGTGTAAAATTTTTTGCAGATAAACAGGACCATTACCGAGTTATAATAAGCCATAGATGTAAAAACGTTTTTTACGTTTTTATTATTTTTCCCCACGTTTTTTACGTTTTATAACGTTTTTAAAATTTTTTCTGGAACCTTTTTTACATCTATGTAATAAACGAACTTGTATAGCGCCAGTAAGTCGATTGACTTCAGAGGCCTGTACTTTACACACTCCTGCAGAGCGGAGACGAAGGCCTGGCCGTCCCAGAGTGTTGTTGTTGTAGTAGCCCGCCCTCCAGACCCGCGGGCCTTGGCTGGTCCACAGCCAAAAACCCAATGGCGGGATAGAGGGGGAGAGTGTCGACGGACTTTGCAACCACATCGTTTGGATGCAGCTGTCGGATCCACCTCTTGAAGGCTCCGTCTTGAGATCCAGACAGTCGTGGTTTAGAACTGTGGAGACCGACCTGCACCCACTCAATCTCGTCTTGGCGACGGCACAGCGACGCGCGCAGGACAAAGCGGCATGGCGGCGACTTGTCACTTGTGACAAGGACAACGGCAACGTCGCGCCAAGCTCCTGAAAGAAAGAAGAAGAAGAAGAAACAGCCTAATAAATAGGTAAAAGGGGCTGGCTTGTTATCGAAGTCGGCCACTTGGCCGACTTGGGCTGTGTACCAGCTTAACTGAGTTTTACTTTTGCGAGCTCAAAGCGCTGCAGAATGGGACAAGCTCTCACTCAACGGACATAGTTGGCTATGCGGGTTGCGAAACCTTCTGTTACTAATATACGTAGAAGAGTGTCGGTTCAGCCTATATTTCACTTACTTCGGTTTGTTTGGTTAAATGGTTAAATGGTATAGCTGTTCGTGGAAAACTCATCTCAGAGCCACGGAGCGTCACCTGCCATATGGGATTATACAGTGTTACCTGCCACCTGACACAGGTGAATGCGCCCCGCCATAACCCAAGCCAGACAGGCCGATACTCGATTTATCTACCCCGGAGGGATGAAAGGCTGAGTTGACCTTGGTGGCCTGGTTATATACAGAGATGGTTTACCTGTCTGCAGACAGTCACCCATCCAAGTAGTTACCATTTGATAGTGACGCGACCGGGAGTTGAACTCACGACTTCTTCATCGCAAGTCTTACGTCACAACCACTACACTACAGAGATTGTTGTACGACCGGTTGTCCAGCATCATGTTTATAACAAATCTAAGTTCACGCAGACGACAAAACATTCTGTTGTGTGGTGTCAGATCTAATAGTCGGAGCGCCGTTCGAAGGCCCCGGTGCCGTGTACGTATTCCGTGGTTCTGCGTCCGGGCTGCGTGTGGAGTACTCACAGCGTATAGCGGCGACTGATCTGTCCATATCCACCGCGGGACAGTCGTTGTCAGCGTTCGGCTACTCGCTGTCTGCCGGCGCAGACGTCGATGACAACGGCTACCCTGATCTTGTCGTCGGCGCGTTCCAGTCCGACGCCGTGGTGGTGTTACGCAGCCGGCCGGTCGTCAACGTCATGACGACGTTACGCGCCTATCCGAAGGTCATTGATCCGACGCTGACGCAGTGCCGCAGAGACGGCCTGCCATACAACTGCTTCAAGCTGCAGGCCTGTCTGCGGTTCACCGTCAACCCCACCGACAGGTAGCAAACATGTGCTGGCAGCGGCGTCGTGCGTTAAAAAATTAGCCGTTGCGGAAAGTTGCAGTTTTCTGTCAGACAGCTGCACATATACGACGGAAAAGATTATCGGTGTTCAGAATTTCAATTTTGCCCTTTTTCAAAATCAGGTTTTTATCTCCAAATTTTGCATTTTTGTAGGAAAGTTTTCTGACAGTTTTTTGACAATTTTCCAATAGCGCAAAATTTAATGGGGGTATGGACATTTACACCCTGATGTGACCTTCCGGCCACGATGCCACTGTAGATTGTCTAGATAACTCACTCGTTTATTGTGCCGTTCATAAAACTTACACGAATAGGCCTACAATCTCTTGACATGGACAATAAGAATCAAATGCCCAGGCTTCTGTTATACACGAAAAGCTTGTTTGAAACACTAGTTTACCTTTGTCTATAGACCGTTGAACCCTCACATTTCAGGAATTTTGTACAAAACGAGTTTTTTTGTTGCCAGTGTACCGGTAGTAAAGAAATAATTATGCAGTGAAACTTATGGCATGATATATTTGTAAGAAAGTTGTTAAATTAACTGTGCAACAATAAATGTTTTTTCTCGCAAAAATAAGTGGTTTCAGTGGTTGGTTGCTGGAGTTCAGTTTAAGCTTACTTGCAGCCCCTGGAGCTGTTGGTTGTATAGCTTAGATGTATTTATATAGCTTGGATGTATTTAGATATATTGGAACGATGGACGTGGACTTGACGCTGGAGTCTGAGAAGTTCTCCGGATCATCCGTGGTTCGAGCGTTCTTCCTGCGTGACAACAAAGAGTCAAACGTTTACAATGAAACTCTGACGATGAATCATCAGAGCGATCCACAGCTCAAGTGCACAGACGTCACTGCTTATCTCATCGTTAGTACGGATATTGGATATAAAAATAGCGCCTAAGATATACGATATGATAAGAAAAATCTAGATGTTTTTAACATTTGTGTTTGTTTTAGTGACTTAGTGTTTATTAGTCCGTGATTGGCAGTGACTGTCAGTGTTATACAGCGAGTTAATTAAAGTTGATTGTTTTACTGTACTGCTGATTTTTGATCCTTTAACCATTATTGGTTGCATTTTTCTAATACTTAATGTCTCGTTATATCTTACCCATTTGATAACTATCGAGTAGACAGCTTCGTTTACTGCATTGAAAGAAGCACATTATGCACATATACATTACATTTCTGAACTAATAAAGAAGCCAATGAGTTTGAAAAATCTCAGTAACAGACTGTTAATCCGTGAAGGCAAGACAGCGTTTTAGGTTTGCTCGTTGACTTTGTGAATGAATTTCTTCTGTGTCGAATCATTGATTATGGTATTATCTGTATGTTTGTTTTTGTGCAGAGAAACAATCGAGATTTCTTACGTCCGGTGAGATTTCTGTTGAGCTACAAGCTGACTGATGTTGAAAAGCCCACACTGCGACCAGGAGACCCGCTTCCAGATCTCAACCGCTATCCAATCATCAACGACTCTTTGTCTCGCATACACTACTCGGCAAGGATCAGCATTTGTTGTCTCTCTATTCCACAGTCACACTCATGCTGCCTGTCTCTAGCACTGTGTCTAGAGTGGTATCCCTGATGATTAACGAGTTGATCGCCACGGATGCAATCATGCATGACCAACCGAACGGCAGTGCAGGCCTATACATTTTGGAATGAGTGTGTTAAACTACTCTCTGTGATGTGTTGTGTAAGCTTGTTTAACATTCACTTATCCCACTCCAGACAGTGGTTGATTACGAGATAGAATAAATGCCGCCATTCCAACAAGAATTTTGCACGCAAGGCCTGGATGGTCCAAGTGCATTAGGTGTGAATTAGTACTAGAGTGATCTTCAGTCTGACTGAAGTTGTTCTTCCCCAGAGGAGAGAATCTTTTCGCATGTGACTGAGCTGCAAGCGTTAATCCTGATGTTTATAATTTACTTGACTTATAAACAATATTGAATTTTAAAATAATTTCACTGTGAAGACATGTTTATTGCCAGTTAACATTCCACACCAGTATGGAGCCAGTTGAACGAGTTCTATAGACAGAGAAGGGTGATCGGTGACATGAGGCAATGTTCACTGAAAGCTAAATCATCTGCCATGAAATTAGATCTCTATCCCATCGTAATTAGTTCTAATAGAAACTAAAAACGTGTATAAAGATATAAGGTATAAGATATAAGGTAAGATATAAGGTAAAGGTGTGTTCAAAGAGAGACAAATGAAAAGACATGAAATGACATAGTTCTACTATTGTAGTTTGCGCTGCGGCTTTTGTTTCATTTCAGTTCATGTTGTTTCTGTCGCTTCGAACACAGCTTAAGAATGCAAATCAGTAGTATTGTTACGTTTGATGTATGCCTACACATTATACACACGTGTCGACGTGCTGCAGGTGGACTTCATCAAGAACTGTGGCAACGACTCACAGTGTGATAGCAACCTGCTTGTACGTGGCATTCTCCAGCTGGACAGGTAAAATGATCAACACCTTTTCTGACAGAAATAGAAAGAAAATATTACGCCATATCATTACTGTGTATAGAGCTTGATAAAGAAAATACTATATCTGTTTTTTTACATAATTTACTTTTACATAACAAAATTTCTTTAATTTACGTGTGATATTTTTTGCATTCTTCTAGTTAAAATGCACAGTGCACAGCACAAGTAACTTCCACAATTATCAGTTTTAAGTTAATAGGCATAGATTTAACTTGGCAAGGCATAAGCATAGTTATAATGTAAGTTTCCTTTGAAGTATATTAGTAGTGTCAGGAGCAATGGTCTCCGTTTTTGATGCAGCAAAGTTTGCGGATAAAAGGCGCCAAAAGCGTCAAAGGGAGTGTGGTCTGAGAGTCGGGGCGTGCTGCTGTAACTCATAAACTACCTCACGACGAAGCCTCAGCCGCAGGGGCAGGTTTATGCAATGACAGATCTGCTGGTATGTTATAGAGACATACAGACTAAATACCGGTAACTATGATCTAACATACGATAGACATGTGATGTAGCCTATTTGCTTTTTAGCTTAAAGTCGTGGCAGTATTTACTATTGACCAGCGATGTAGTCCCTTAAACCAGTTTTGCTCGAGGTGCCTTCAGGAGGAAAAACAAAATGTTGGTCTTGCACTTGAGACAAAAGTCTTGGTTTTGCCAAAAAGTCTTGGATTTGGTCTTGGTCTCGAAAATAGTCTTGTTTACATCACTGCTATTGACTGATGGCTTAACTCTATAGTGTGTGTATTATGTGTGTGTTGGTGCGCGAAGGGATGAGACGGGTCAGTACGTGCTCAAGGTTGGTCAGGACCGTGAGCTGCGACTGTTCATCCGAGTGAGGAATCGTGGGGAGGACGCTCATGAGGCTGCTGTCAACATTGTCCTACCACCGCTCATGGAGTACCTCGGCACCGACTCTGATGTGAGCAGAACCGTCCATCTTCAAAGCCATCTTTACGCCGTTCATTGATAATTCATAACAAGTCCATTCTGACACTCTTCTTAAACGTTTAATTTTATGGCTTCGGCTCGACCCATTGTACTAGTTGGATAGATAAAACTCGCATTAGTGGGCATACGCTACTGAAAGCAGTATTATCATAAATGAAAAGTTCACAATTTCTGAGATACTGCCTTGCCGGAGGATTGATAATTATCAATATATGTATGTATTAAAGCACTACGTTGCTGTTTTATGCTAATGGTTAACTCAAAATATTAAATCGATGTCAGTTTTATAAACTCTGTCGTAATGCACTTCTTGCAGTTTCCATTAGCAGTGTTTAGTTTAATTTAGATCCAGTCTTTTGATCATAGGACAATTACGACAACTGTCTCACGACACTTGACGTTTTCTGTACTTTAAATGTGCTTAAAAACTGCGCTGATGCTGTTTGAAAAATTTTCGGCTCCAGTCGTGCGTCATAAAGCAAACGATGATGTAGCCTAGTCTGTGCGATCTGAGCAGTATCTCGTACGGAAATAAGCTCTACAGTTCAGTATCTAACACTGAATGCGTTGTGGTCTGTACAACAATGCAGCAATCGTGTGCGTTGAACGAGGACGAGTCCATCACGTGTGATATTGGAAACCCGCTGCCGAGCCGACACGAGGCGTCGTTTTCCATACGTCTCAACACGGACAAGCTCGAGTCAACCACCCAGCAGTTGGAGATTGTCCTTGTTGTCAATACGTAAATATGCTCACTGAATTTTTCAAATTATGTATTGAACGTAGTTTTTATTTTTCACGGGATGAATCAGAATTTCTGCGTTTATAGATTATTGTGCACACAGCACAATGAAGGTGAGGTTTATAGTTCAGTTTCTTACCGTTCGCTGTCATTTTTTCAGAACACGTGGTACTTCCGCGATTACGGGCTGTCACAGAGTGAAATGGTTATAAGGAACGAATATTACAACGTGATAGACTCAAACAGGCCGGAGACTACAGTTGTCACTACGTACCTTGACTGTGTTGAGTGAGAATTATTGGGAAACAGAATTTTGACCCCATCATTGTCGTCATCATCATTATCAGCAGAATCCACTTTGCCCTGGCTAAATACCAATAACTTAAAAATATAAACATATATAACAGTTTGTGCTTTGTTTTGGTGTATCTAGAAATATATATGTGGATGTGAACTGGACTTGAAGGAGTGTTGAGTGTGGACTATTTCGTATTTTGTATACTTTATTAGCTATGTGTACTTGCTACTTTTATGTTTGTATATTTTTTAGCCATCGACTATCGTTTTTATTAAACCCGAGTTGAGTTGAGTTGAGAATCAGTCTCAAATGTGATTGATGCATTTCTGCGTGATTTTTTACTGTTGCAGATTGCAACATTGATTCAGTGTGTTCGTAGTGTAGACTATTATTCAAATTTTTGTTTCTATTAATAAAGAACCGTTATTGATCAAGCTCTGCAGAGCTTTAATTGCTTAGTTTGATGTTTGGTATGTTGACAGTACGAGCAATGAGTTGGACAATGAAGACAACGAAGACCGCCTCAGAGTTAAAGTCATCATTGAAACTGATCTGGCCATTGAGTGGTGAATAAATGCTCTGTTTTACCATCTAAAATACGAGTCATATACATGTACTCTCAATGTTAAGATGTTGCATTTCTGTTGTTGCAGTTTTTTTCTGCGTGTATAAATACAGTGAAACTGAAATCACATTAGCTAACATCGTTTGTCGCATCAACAAAGCTGAGCCAGGTCAGTATTGAGATGGGTACCTTTCAACTCAGCTTGGCCTTTTCTTCGTGGGTAGGCGCAGTGAGTTCAAAGCTGGGACGTAAGCAGGCACACTGCACAACGCGGTAGTTCTGTATCAGTGGTATGGGAGTGTAATTGATGTCTAGCTGAGGGTTAGGCCTACTGAAACGGCTTCAGAAGGACTTTACGTCGTTATACTAACGTACTCTCTCACCTTGATGTGTCAAACAGGTTTTCAAAGCCAAATCACGTCTTTTATGGCGGATACGTGGTCGGCGAGAGTGCAATGAGTTTTCTAGAAGACATTGGCCCCGAAGTGATTCACGGATATGAGGTTTGTCGTACAAGATTATCACTTTTTTGCCTGTTTCATTTGAATGATTTGATACTTAGTCATATAGTCTAAGTCTTTCTTCCTTTTACTGGGATGTGACCAGATGGTTGCATGAAACCGTAGGCCGACTTGATTGGGAGAGGGGGCACTTGCATCCTGGTCAAGCGCATTTAGTTGACTGGATCTCCGTTACTAAAATCCAGAACCAAACCACTGGGAGACCCCCCGCTGATATTCAAAGACAGCATTATGATTTGACTACCATATATGAAGCCAATCACACGGTCATCGATCTGTTTGAGGTCAAAATAGGGTTTTGGGCGAATTTCAGTATTTAAAAGTTTGAGCTATGATTATAGCCTTGGATTGATTCGGCCATGATGCCCCATGTATTAATAAATAAATTTGTCTGCACTCTGCACTGCTTGTACCACGCGGCTTGTTCTCAGGTCTGATCGCCATTATTTGCTGTTGTCCAGATCACATACAAAGGCTCGGGCAACGTGCGCAATATTCAGGCAATCATAAGCTGGCCATACGAACTGCAGTCGATCTATGAGTCTGGAAAACATCTTCTCTACTTAGCACAGTTACCTCAGGCAAGTTATATCGCTTCTTATCAGATATAATATGTCTGGAAAAATCAGCTGTTGTAATTTTATTACGAGTGCTACTGACTTAATTGTTGGTGTCAGAGAATATTTTAGCAATGATCGTTGTGTCAAATAAATGTGATGTATTTTATGCGACGTCTGCAAACTCTGGATAATTCAGCTACTTTAACTGTTAGTAATATTCTCTGTCGTTGTAGGGGTATACATGCGCATTAACATTAATCAGAGCAAAAAACTTCAACAGTTTACAAAGCTATATAAGGGCGAGGGCCGATTTATAGTCAGTTTTGTCCCAAAATTTGTTGCCATGGCAACGGGGGTCAGCAGGGGAGAAATTTAAATGACACCGTCGGAAAGCCCGAGCCCGAAAATAGGGGGTAGGTACAAACAGCGTGCAATTATCTTTCACGGGGGCTGAGTTATACCGCTTTGAACTCTCCATTGGCTGCAGCCACGCCCCCTTTGAACCGATTGTAACCAAATTTTGCACGTGGGGTCAGGTGGGCGATTTGATCACTGACGCCAAGTTTTATGGAAATCGGTTAAGGGGTTTCGGAGTTACAGGACCCCCCAAACGCCATTTCCTATACTTGATGTTCATCGCCCTTACAACAGTGTCAGCACTACCGTGCTGCACTGTGATTTATAAACTGTGGAATCTGTGTAGGTAAGGCCAAGTGGCTACTGCACTGTCGAGGAAGGAAGAGTCAATCCTTTGAACCTGCATGTAAGTAAACAACTTTGCTTTGTCGCGCAATATGATAACTTGCTTAACAGTCTGCAGTGATTGGTATTATTAGGCTTAATTTATGGTGACGTTGGTGTCCAGTCCAACTTACTATTTCACAAAGCTAAATGCAGCCTGCTGTTGAAAGTCTTGCGCAAACATTGAGGTGGAATTAATTGGTCAACACCACAGTAACCGGATAGGTGCAATTTTAAACTGGAATTACTGATGGAAACTGAGGTTAAAAACCGTAGATCTGTTGAGGGAGCGTATACTTCAACGTAGCAAGGACGGATCACGTCGAAGAGATATACATCATTGAGTGGAATGATCTACGCCTGACAGTGACTGGCTTTTTTTCATCAGCTTTGGAGATGAGATAGTTTGTTTTTTGCAAAGATATCAGCCAACAAGACGTAGCGTGTCTGTTTATCGTTTGTTGCAGTCGCGTCCTGCAGTACTGAGCGAAGGTAGCGCAGCTGCATCAAGTGAAGCGTTGCTTCAAGATGAGTCCGACAACACGCTACTTCGTCACCGCAGACAGTCACTGACTGCAACTGGCCACACAACTGAAGTCGTTACCCTGGTATGTTTCGTGAAATGTATCATATAGTTACTTTTCCAAAGTGGATCCAACGTTTTTGAGACAATGACGAGCATTAAGTTGCTGGCCTACTGCATGCTCAGGTCAACTCAGCCTTTTGTCCTCAGCGGGATGGGAAATGAGTAGTAGCTTACGGGGTATGAGGTGAATGAAAACTGAGGGAACTAGGTAAGCCTGTTTCTGCTACAGGCGTCCAATAAGTGCATGGTGAGATTGTTAGGACGAAGTATTATAGTGTTCCATGACTGGCTCACTTTCTGTGAAATTTACTGCCTGCGTACATGATTTTCGATCTTAATAGCTTGCTTTGCTTTCTAACAAAATAACGACAGAAACCTCAGTAGACGTAATGTAAAATAATAGGCTCTTAGGCCACTTGAGCCTCAGTATTAACACAATTCCAGAAACAGTTATTTATCCCACCACATAACCGCACATACTTGTAATTTCTGGATTCGTGGGCCTTGCTGTTACTGATGAAACGTGGATGTAGCCGACGTAGAAGAAACGAACGCTTTGTGTGAGACACGTATCCATTAGAAATCTGCTATCCAGCTTATCTTCACTGACCTTAACTGTCTGGTTCTATCTTTTGCTAAAATCTTGAGCTGATCCTGTAGTCAGTATCCCGCCATCATTCTTCATTAACCAGTCCATAACATTGTACTCGGCCTCCCACTTTCTTTTCTTCCTATTAGTTTTCCTTCCAGCACTGTCCTGAACAGCCAGTCATACCGTAGCTCATGCTCAATAACCACCCTAGCTGTTTGTGTGCATGTAAAGGACTGTGAAAGTGGAAGTGCTCGCTGCTGCACCATTCTGTGCGAGATCGACCGACTACCTGCGTCTGGCAGCATCGTCATCACGGTGACATCAAGGCTTTGGAACAGCACCTTTCTAGAGGTCAGAAATAGTTTGAGTTACAAAACTCGATGATGCATCTAACATAAAGTTCTGGTATATTCGACTTTTTAAGCTAAAAATTGTTCAGGTGTGGTACTTAATTAGGGCTAGGATTATGGTTAGGGTTAGTGTATGGGTTAGTGTTAGGTTTCGAGTGCCAGTTGCGGTTTTGAGTTGAAACTCGAAAGTCGAAACTAAACTTGAAGCTCTACTTGACAGATTTTGAAACTCATGCCCAGCTCAGTTGCTTTGACCAGTACTGCTTCAACATAACTGCTTTTGATGACATGTTGCACTAGTTCATCTGCTAGAAAATCTGTCTATTAATCGCCATACTCTGTCGTTATTATTTCATTGCATCTCACTGCAGAGGGCGGGTATGCGTTGTAACGGTTGCAGGAATTCACTGACGTTAAGCACGTGGACATTGTATCAAAAGCTGAACTGAAGATTCACCCTTCACTCAATATCCAGCAGCTCAGTACACACAATGACGTCACCAGGGTAAATGCTGCAATTCATTCATTTATACCCCGTTTACATGATCGAGCAAACATCGAGCTGGCTCGTTTAGCTAACATATAGCCAGCTCATCGAGCCAGCTTGATCATGTAAACGGGATATTACTGTTATGTTGTGTCCAGATTGTTTCTGTAACTAGACTGTCGAGCCTTGCTCAAGGCTAAGTAAGTACTTTCCGTGGGTAGCCCACAAAAACCCATGGGACCTTGAACTTTGAGTATGACCTTGAAATTCAATAGAAGTCTGGAGGTTGTTGAGATACATGTTCGCGCAAAATTTCATCAAGCTAAGTGCAGCAGTTCACAAGTTATCGTGTTAACAGAGAAACAGACAAACAAACTTAGCGACGATGTTGAAAAATAATATCGTCGCTACCATGGACAGTAATAAGCTTACTGCTTGTATACATCGTAAACGATTACATATATTTGATTTAACCCAGAACACCGCAGGCCCTACACAGTCTCAAAGTCGACACATGTCAGTGTTATGATGATTGTGATAATAAAGAGCTTGCTAACCTGCAGTGTGCATGATATATATGTAAACTATTGGCCTACGCGTTAATTCGACAGCTTGACTTCAGTCATCAATTGTCATTAAACACAATGTGTGTCTTTTGAACTCTCGCATTAAAAATAATGTGCATACGTAAATTTACTTAATTCTGTGAAGCAGGATTTCCAGTAAGACATATTCCATTAGGCCTAGTTTACGTTTATTTGACAATCGAATAATACTCACCTAATTAAAAATTGGTTTGTTGCCGTTTCATCACTACAGTCACGGTCCTGCGACACAGGCACAACTTCGTGGGCTTCATTCTACCCACCCTTTCGATGTGGTTCACCTACAATATTAGCAGTAGTAATTATGCGTTATTAACGCATTAACGCTTGTGTTAAATAATTAACGCTTCGAGAGCTAGTAGGCCTACTACAAGATGTCAGCAGGAACTTGATATAGATTTAGTCATCAACTATAAAGTAGCTCTGCTGTGACTAATTGATTCATTGATTGCCCGTGATGTATATAATTTTGCAGGCAGTCACTCGAGCATTCCCACACATTGAGGTGCAGAAACCAGCCGCTGTACCACTCTGGGCAATTATCCTGTCCATCTGCATTGGAATACTTCTGCTCTTCCTCATCATATTGCTGCTGTGCAAGGTAAATTGAAGGCACTTCACATTTTCATCAGATACGCTTAGTAGTATAGTGAGCATTTTTACAGTTACAGTCATGTCTTGTAGCCCAATAGTAATTCTTTTGCTATTCAGTCAAAAGCCACAGAAAAGAACATTAGATTGCACAGGGACCAGATGGTAACAAAGGTGAAAACTCTCACATAATAAATGGTATTGATGGATGCAAGTAAATAAAAGTTAGTCGAATGCAGTTCTTGGCACGTTTGTAAAATTGTAATTGGTGGCAATGTAATGGTTACAGTTTTATTTTACGTTTCAGTGCGGATTCTTCAGAAGACGGCATAAGCACGATGTTGGTTTCTACACGGCCAAGAAACTGAAACAACAACCGCTGAATTACTATGACGTTGACTAGGCATTGGTTAACTTAGCTGCGGTAATTCACTAGTCAAATCGGGTCCACATCACAGCAGTATATGGATAATACATTGCAGTAAGAGATTAGTGTTACTGCCAATTTTGTATCAGTCACCACCACTGCTGTGCTATGAATGCTTTTGGTGACATCTGCTTGCCATCAACATTCCTGATTACCGTTAAGTGGGTAAATTAAACGGTGTCTCAAAAAACATCCCTGACATTTTCTATTGTAACTTGAACAAAAATTATCAGATTCTAATAATTTTTGGCGTGAATATTCCTGACACAACTTGCCATCAAACAACCGTTCAGTTTCCCACCTCGCCCAGTGTCTGCTTTTGCATTACCTAGAGAAATCAGACCAAGCGAAATATGCGTTGAAATACACAAAACGTGAAAAAAACATCGCCGACATTATCGATCGTAACCTGAAGAGAGATTATCAGATTTTCATAATTTTTTGGTCAAAAAATTTTGGACACAGCTGGCTATCAAATAACTGTTTTTAAAAGCTCTCGCCGCACTTAACGTCTGCTTCTGCACTACCTGGGGAACGCAGATCAAGCAAAATACGTGTTGAAATGAATGATAAACGTCAATAAATTCCATCTATCCAGATCTGTGGTTTTCAATAACTAACAAGGTTTGGCTGTCTTGCAGCAGTGTGTATATCAGATAATGTTCAGGAATGTTTATGAATTCAAGAAGTGATTGATGAAGTCTGAATTTGTCGAAGCAGAACATTATCGACATTGTTGTCAATGAATGCAGAAATCATCTCCGTGCTTGTGTTCGCACAATGGACTGACATTTTGAGCAATTTCGATGTAGGCAGTTGAAAAACAAAACAATCGAATAAAATATCAGCCAAAATGTCAAAATTGTGAACAAAGTATGTTTTTGAGAGTTATTTGGATTAAGTAATAATACCAGATTAGGTGAAAATGTAATATTTTGTTGGTTCTGGTTTCCCCAGGTAGTGCAGGAACAGACATTGGGTGAGGTGAGAAATTAAATAACAGTTTGATGGCCAGTTGTCTCGGCAATACTTGTGGCAAAAAGTACTAAAATCTGATAATCCTTCTTCAAGTTACGATCAAAAATGTTTGTGATATTGTTTTGAGACACAGTGTATGTGGCATAGCAATTAAGAGGCGCCATGTTATCATTTTTGTTGTATGAAGTCAGCTGGCGTTCAATTTGGCCCACTTAACCAAGAATGTGGAGGATAAAGCAGAATAGCAAACTTGGTGCATTTGCATTTAACTGTGTGAACAAACTGTGATGGTGCTATCGCTACAAGTTTGCGACCACTAAACTTCACTGCAACTGAATTTGTACCGATCTGGGTACTGTTGTATTCTATTGGTTAAAGCGTTAGCCCTAGGCCATTTATTTTGAAGTTGACTCAGCCTGATTTCTCTCTACAGGCAAAGCAAGTAGGCCTGGCATTGAAAACTGGGACGTAAACGTGGGTGCGGCACAGCATTTACACCAGAATTTGGCAAGACCTATGGAAACTATGGTAACTAGTGATTGCAGTCCAAGGATCCCAAATCTTGGGATCCCGGCCATTTTAGCAAATCCCGGATCCCCCAATTGGCAGCATCCCAATCTGGAGATTTCAGGATTCAAAATTTCGACAAAATAATATTTTTTGGAGTGTTAGATGATAAAATAACAATTTTACCTGTCTCATGGAAATTACCGGGGTATTCATGCGCACAAACCGTGCTTGCTATGCACTGCAAGGTGCATTTTGACAGTCACATTCACTCGCTACAGTTTGACACCCCAGAGGCAGATGCCTGCTGCTGTCTGGATGAAGTAAGTCCAGTAGGGTGCTACTGAATAACAACTCATCCATAAACTTAATCCCAAAATGGGATCCCGGGATTAGAAATTTCCTAATCCCGGATCCCAGGATTGAAAAACTGCAATCACTAATGGTAACTGTTAACCATAACTGTACGAACTTGTATCTAGCTAAAAGCTACAAACTGATCAGTACGACATATGAGCTTGTAAAGGACTTTACGTTTTTTCTGTATATTAAGTCTACTGTATATATACAAGTTCAAGATGATGCATATTTTGTCAGTATATTGCAACAGGACAGGTTACACTGTGATAGCTGTCCAGAACATTAGATAATAGTCATTAGATATTTAGACACTGTGATGCTCACCTATATAATGGCGTTCCTTTACTTATTTTGTAATAAACTGTTTACCAAAAGCTTCTGGCCGTGCTGATGATAGGCACACAAAAACTGTCAAGTAGAAGTACAAATCTTGAGTACTAAAAAGCCACCCACACAGATGATGATCTGCATAAAAAACTACTAAAAAATTAGGAACCTGGTGTGTCTTTCAGTTACCACTGATAGTGCCCCACTATAAAGTTCAGTATTATTGTTCAAAATAAAAAAAAAAATAGTTCAGTCACAAACTGTAAAAGAAGCTGTATGCAGTTGTACACATGCAGCAATGTAAAAAAAGACGATTTGCAAATTTCACTGAATTTCTTTCACAGCTGTCAGCCACAACAAAATATGACAAAAGTTGCTGATCAAGTTGCTAATCACTACATCAAAACTGTTATAATACTGACAATCCACAGCATATATTTGGCGGAGAAAAACTGCAGGCAAACTTTCATGATAACATTATATACACATAGCATACCAACTACCACTGTATAAAATTAACTGTTATATACATCTTTTACCAACTAATCATTTTATCAGTGGCATATAATGCTATCTCTGTTAAATAACTTGTGGATTTTTCACAGCCCAATAAGTTCTACACATGACTAACTCTTGTATATATCAATTTTTTTATTCACAGTATATATTTTAGTAGCGAAAAACTGCACAACTAACCTTTGAAAATGATAGCGATTTTTAACTCTTTTTCACAGTTTTCTGTCTAGTATTGTACAGCAGATTACGCAATCCATTCAAGAGTTGTCAGAATGTGTTTTGTGTTTCACATCAAACGGTATTATTTTACGTAATATGTGTATACAAAAAGTTTATCACCAGTAGCAAGTACAACAAATGGCAATGACTGATATTTCACCCACTTACACAGGCCGTAGCTATTCAAGTGACCACAGATTTTTATAAGACGGACAGATATATAGTATAGACTTGGAACTGAAGCAACTATAACCATTGGACAACCACACAAATCTCTCATATAACATTAACACCATCATGGTAAAATGCAGCCTGAAAGCTCCAAAACAGAGAACCAAACAAGCTGACGACGTAAAAACATTTGACATAAAACATGCACAAGTTAAAACAGAGTCAGTTAAGATGGTCGTCAAGTTGGATATGACGAAGAAGCCATGACAGGCTGAGCACGGATCAGCTGTGTTGCAATCTCACTAAAACATCCACGCCATTTGACAATATTCACACCGTATTTAAAACATTCATTCTTCTTTGTGAATTAACTGACAGTATCTTAAGAAAATAGTCAACAGCAGGATTACGTTTTTTAGCAAAAATAACGAGCTGCATATTACTAACAACTTTAAGAATTGTAATGTCAGTATCAGCACGGTAATAACCAGACAACATTGCACAATTTAATAGGCAGTATGTAAAAGCATAAAAATTAAGAAATTTACATGGCTGGATTACTACTTAACGGCAATAGATGGTTACAGATTGTTGCCATTAATTGGTTGTACAAATCAGATCAAATTAATACGTGTTAGCAATGACTGACTATGAATAAAAACTTCCAATATAAACAACAAAGATAACAAACGTATTACAGACAAGTACTTGCAAAAAATCAAGAAACAAAACCAGAATAATGGTAGCTACGCTAGGTAAAGGGAAGAGGCAGACCCAGTCAAGGAAGAGGAATTTATGAAACTATACTTGACGAAGCAGCAGCAGAAAAAAGCTACAATCAAATCAAATCATATATGCTCAACTCAGACAGCAATGGTTCATATTAATAATAATGCTAATACTATGAATACTGAAACGATAGCCTACTATATAAAGTAATATAAAAAGCTTGCAGTCACACACACACATACACACTATAGACAGAACCAAACTTCTTAAGGATAAATGACGTGACAAGAAATGCAGGCACATAACAGCATAGTTTGTACTGGTCCGGCACTCCAGCTCTTATGATGAGTGGGGGGGGGTGCAAGCCTACAGTGGAGGTCTGGCGACTGTGCCCCAGTGGGGTCCGGGGCAGACTAGCACAGCCCTGGTTGTTTGCTTCCCTAAAGCTGAGAACTACTTTGCATTATGAAGACAAATTCTCACAAAAACTGACATCAGTATTTTGCTTCGGTCAAACACAGATGGGGAAAATTTCTACTGCATCTGAACACATCTGAACATTGGTCCGGCAGATGGCGGACCGGCAGCTACAGACCTGAAATGACAGCATTGCTTTTGTATAGACTCATAGGTTGAAACGTAACTTAATAAGTTATAACAAATTCCTTGAAATACAGTCCTTAAATGAAATGTATTGTTTTTGTTGACGTTTCGGCAACCGCTGCTGCTTTCGTCAGAATGACTGTGTATCAGGTGTCGCTGCGGCAGACAGTAAGTAGTCATAGATGTGTGGAAGTTGGTGGGACCCCTCGCCTCGGTTCATCATCCTACCAACTTCCAGACATCTGTGATTGCTTACTGTCCACAGCAGCGACACCTGGCGGACAGTCATTACAACAAAGGTAGCAGCAGTTGCCAAAATGTGAACAAAAACAATACATTCAAAGGTTGTATTTCAAGGAATTTTGTTATAAGTTATTAATATATGATAGCATTGTGTTTCACCTCCTGCGCTGAGCTTCAGCATTACGAATCTGCTCATCGAGGTCAGCAATGACTCGGTCACTGCGACTGTAGACGCTGGTCCTCAGCAGCGAATCACGCTCCTCAATCAGTCGAAGCAGGTGATCATCTAAGTCATTGTCATCATTATCGCCAGGCTCCATCGGCTTGGGCTTGCTGGGCTGATCAACCGCACTAGCACTGCTTGCCTTCTCCTTCAGTCTACAAACAAGCAATGTCATTCCAAAAATGTCACCATTAACTGACCATCAAACAGATCATATATTCCGGTCATACTACCAATACGATTTTCCATTTTTGTTTAACTGGCGTATTTCTCAAGATTACTGCAACTGCCCCCACTAATCTTAGCCTGTCAGAAAATTTTCTTCCAAAAAACAAAATATGAGGTGCTGGAAATTCCATATTTGGTGTAAATTTTGGGGCAAAATTGAAACTTTGAGCATTCCTACAGGCAGGTCCACTAAATTAACTGGCAACTCAACCCCCAAGCTGCCCATGGGGAAAAGTAGGGGCAAGGTGAGGGCACATGTACCTAAGGCCCAAGGACTCAAACGCTGTGCATCACAGAAGGTGTCAGAAGGGTATGAGAAAACAAACAGACAGACAGACAGACAAACAAACAAACTTTCCATGAATTATGGTAAGATTCTGTCCGAGATTTATCTGCTAAAAGTTCGGCCTACAACAATACCAAATAATATAATAATACAACGTACTAACTGGTTGAGTTCATTTTTCAACTCGTCGAGTTCCTTGTGCTCCGTAGCGATGACTTTCTTCTCCTCGACGGCGAGGTAGCGCAGTCTCATGTGGTCCAACTCACGTTTCTCCCTCCGCAGCTGTGCCTTGGCTGCGGCTTTCTCCTTCCTCTGTTGGTCGGCAATCTTTGACAGTGCCTTCTCCAGGTGCTGCCGATACTGTGCTTTCTCCTTGGTGGCAGTCTCTAATTTCTTCTCCAGCTCAACCTGACCAATACAATTACTATGACGTTGACTAGGCATTACTGTTAGCCGTGGTTAATTCAGTAGTAGAACCGTAGAATCAAGTCCACATTACAGCAGCATTTTCAGATAGGGATCATGCAGTGCAGTAAAAGATAGAGTTAATGCCAGTTCATGTATCTGCCACGCTCACTCCAGGCTGTGCCACGAATGCTTTTGGGGATGCAGGCCTATAGAAAACAGAAAACTATTATCAACATTCCTGACTCTCAGCAGGTACACCTGTTGGTTGGGTATACTGTTTGACACAAGACTTGGAAGAGGCCATGTTAAAATTACTAGTGGATGAGGTTTTGGCGCACTCAGTGATAATGTGGATAAGAATCCAGATGACGAAGCAGATAGCAAATGTTGTGTCTGCTTGTGCTTGTGTCAGGAATAGCAGCCAAATAGTAATTCTTTTGCTACTCCGTCAAAAGTAAATTTTCAACATATCATCATCTCTACATAACTGACAATATGTTAACCACTAAATGTTAGTTAATCATAACTTTAAAATATTTGACAAAATCATTTCTTATTGAGACAATTTGTTATAGACTAAAAGCTACTGTTGTTAATGTACAACACAAACAATCATGCACGCACCTTTTCCAGTTTTAAACAGCTGACTTCGGTCTGCAGCTGGACCTCTGGTTTGGTGTGAAGCTGCTTCTTGTATGCTTCAAACTCTTGTGCCTGCTGCTGAATCTTTGTCTCGGCTTCAGCCAGCTGACCCTTCAGCTTAGCAATTACCTCTTCCTGGTCACGAGCATGACTTCTACAACCATGCAGTTCTTTGTCAATTCTCCACTGCAACTGATGATTGACTAAAGCAGCAATTTACGTAGTATGTACATTATTCCTAGACAGCCTCCGATGCACAATGCATGTCAATAATTTGAGCAAAAAACTGGACTGAAATGCGGTGTTGATAGGGGATCATGTCTTGGCAGTGATAGCCACGAGATGACAACAGAAAAATTCTGAGAATTGTAAGTTTTAGACAGCAGATTTGCATTGGAAAAACACAACTGAAGAGAGCTGATCCGATGCGTGAAAGGAATACCATACCATTGTTTATTACAACAAAAAGCAGCAAGATACTTTATATACCTGTGTTTAGTGCTGCTGCTCTTGTTATAAAAGTGTTCCATATGCACAACTTCAAAACAGACGGTCACAGAGATCGAACACCACAAGACAAAAATCCCAAAATGTCACATACGTAAACTGAGCAATGGAAAGAAAGATCGTTAACCTTTCCAGCTCCATCTTATGTTCATATTCCTCCTTCAGTCGAACTGAAGCATCACGTAACCGTTCCATCTCACGAGCATGCTTATGCTCCAGATCACTCCGATGCTTTTCCACCTACAAGCCACCCAGGTGCACACGCAAAATGACATCATTGTCACGATCGACAACAGAGCCGTAGGATTTTACGCAATGTGCACAGCAATGCATTTCAAGATTACGTTAAGTTTTACAAGAATCTCAAAATCACTAAAAAATATAGATTAAAAACAAAAATAACTTTAAAAAAACAAAAACCAAAGACTAGTAAAGTCAAGTTTAGACTATAATGTCAAAATATGAGATGTCATAGATCAAAAGAACAAGAAGTTTTCAGTTTTTCAAAGACAATTATTCGAGCTGTGTTATAGTGGTGATAACACTTTTCCAACATGTTACAGAAAAAGTATGAAGCAAGGGAGAAGCACACTGACTGAACACATAAAATTTGCAACAAGAAGATGCAGAAATAACTCGTCCAGCACAGTTTTAAGAGATGCGCTAATCATTACTTAATCAAACTTGACTAAAGTTTCAGCCATGTTCACAACTATATTAATACATGTTAATGTGGTGCATATCAATCTCAGATGCAATTCATGCAATTAATTAAAATAAAACAATAGCACAAGGAGTGCTGATGTTTAAATACCAGCATATCAGGTAAACATAGATATGATACAATGCTACTAATTCCGACGTCTCACAAATCATCATCACAAATCACCAGCTGGTTCCCAACCTCAAATACTCAATACATTATTTGAATGACACACCTTTTCTTCACTGGCTTTAAGGACTTTTTCACGTTTTTCCAGATTAGTAAGTGCTGTACGTAGCTCTGCTGTGAGTCGGTCATACTCAGCACCCTACAAATGACACATAACAAAGTCACATATTAATGCAGAAAATGATTTTTAGCCAACCATGCTAAACAATCGAGCAATTGGCACGTCTGTCATCCGTACGTGCGTTTGTCGGTAATAGATGTATTGTGACTAAGCTTTAGGTCATAGGGAAAAACTTTTTATGCAAATAATTAGCCATGTGTGTTAAACTCGGGCATGCAAAATTTCAGCCATCTAGTGCAAGGGAAACATTTGAATGGATGGGTAAAAACTTGCTGTATCTCGGAAATAGTGAGAGATACAACCAAGGTTAGTATTAATCACAAATAGAAAGTGGCATATGCCCTGTCAGACGAAATGGAAATCAATGACCTTGGATGACCGTGAAGACCGTTAAGCGCTACTGAGGCTAAACAGTGCGAAATAGGGCCTAGGTTGCTATTGATCACTAATAGGAATTCACCTATTGGCTTCCCAATGACCTGAAAATCATCGACCTTGGATGACCTTGAAGGTCAATGACAACCAGTAAAATCGACTATTTTAGTGACAACTGGGCTTCTTGGTTATCACATTTCTAATTACTCATCAATGGTCTAGATCACAAACTGGACTACTTCTGCATCTTGAGCCGATTTGCAGTGCCAGAAACAGTGATCTGTGGTCACTTGTCCGCAAGTGGCATATACAATACACATATATGAATCACAAATTTTACTAATAAAAGACCACGGATTAAATTACTTTTTTCATCTCTATGGCTAGTTTCCGATGAAATTCCTTGTCGAGTGCTTTTAGCCGATGCTGCTCCTGAAAACACCAAAAAATTCACACAATGTAAAGAGAAAAGCTACTTAAACTACAGAGATAATATAAACTATACACAAACAAGTGAGGTTACTGTCACCTCCAGAGAGCTCTGATAAACAGTGCTAAGCTACTGCAGTGTACACAGTGTTTCACAAAAAAGGACCCCTTTTCTTTTTTTTATGACTCGATGAAATGGCAACAGAATTGCACGAAATTTTTAGGAGATGTAGCTGAATAAATTCAAATTCAGAATATTTAAACAAAATATAGCTACTGGTTAAATATTCTTTGCTAGTTGTTGTGTAATGCTGATGTCATTAAGTTTGTTGATGCAAAAATGGTATTTACTGCTGAAGACAAAGTTTTGATTAAATGTTTGCAAGAAAGTAAAAACTATGGTGCTGTCAATGTACAATTTTGCCAGAATCTGATTTGTTGGTTGGGAGTTATGCAAATGTACCTGGGGTTTGCTTATGTAACGCCATATTGGCAATGGGGATATTTTGTTATCAATATTCAACAGTTAGTAACATGGCTAAGAAATACATTTTTTTCAACCAAACTTGGTGGTCACTTCAACAATTTATTGGGGATTAAGTTTTCCAAACTTTGTTCAGATTCATTCAGATTTGACATCTCTATTGTACAACGTCTACAAAGTGCAGTTAATGATGACCAAGAATCCTAAAAAAATAATCCACATCCAATGGTCCATCCACTAAAGCAACAGGAAATTGCTATTAGCATCCTAGCACGTCAAAAGTTATGACCTAATGGTGTTATACAAATCTATTATTATTATTATTATTACTATACATGAGAGATTACCATTACTCTAGACACATACAGTTTTAATTTGGGACTTGCTGCGGCTCCTGAGAAAACACTATTACTCACAAAATCCCAGCCAGACACCCAATGAATCCAATTTGACAGCACAGAGAACTAGCTGTGCTAAGAAATATTCACCTATATAAGTTAGTATCAATCATTCAACTGTCTATTACTCCAAAGGTGGCATGAACACATACAAAACACACATAAACACACATAAAATCATAAAAATACAATACAAAAAAAGTTTAAACTGAACGTCCACAGCAAACGAGTTCTATATAAAGATTTTTATATTTACAAACTGTAATTTACACAAAATTCAATATTTACTTGCAACAGCAGCAAAACGATCAAGTATCAATATGATCATAATGCACTATGGCTAACATAAGTTAGCAACACATGTTTGTAATTTGACTTTAAAGATAAAAATGCACAGTTGAGTGAAACACTCCAAACATGTCAACAAAACACTGCAAAACTGATCAGTTACAGATACAGCTGATAAAGATGTAGACTTGAGTTTGTGTACCTGGGACTTGTACTGGGCCTTCTGTTCTTCCATCCAGACCTGCAGCTCCATTGCCTTCTTGTACTCCAGTGTCTCCCGAACATCCACATCCTGGCGACTAACAGGCGCTGCCTAGCACAGTCAATCACGTAACATGAAACATGTCAAATACTTCAAATACATCTGGTCAAAAAAATCTATATACCATAACCACTGGCAAAAGTTTCAACTAGAAGGCGCTCGTGAGAGTGCATATCTCCGCCAAGTGAAGTGATTTAAACACTATTACAAGGAAAGGGGAGGGAGAAGGAACAGCTGCTTCACGGAGGAAGGGAAAAGTATTAGCCGGCATCGCTGCTTGTGCTGTTGGTGCAATGACGTCATTGCTATTATAAGTCATCATGTACACACACAAAAACACACACGGAACGACGGACAGAACAACCAATCTCTTAACCTCCTCCAATGTTCACTACGTTCGCTTGGTGGAGATAACTATTTAGCCCCTTCAGTCAGTGAACTGAGCACCTAATACTTCTACACATAGTTAACATACCACACACTCTATGATGTTGCCTCAAGCAAACACGAATAGTCAGCCTAAGTGTACTCTTTACCACAATGATTTGCTTGCAACATATGATATGCTGGTAAACTGACAGGAAGTCAAAAGTCAAACTAGCAATGTGCAGTACTAGCAGTAAATACATCTCTTTATCAGTTTAGCAATAATTCATTCACACCGTCACAATGATATAGAGTCATATATCATCGTAAGTTTTTGTTATATCTGCTGCACTGATGATGTACTCTAGTTTTCATCATAGTTCTATAGGGGGTGCTGAATTTGCAAGGAAAGGAACTTGTGGGGGTGGAGTTTGCTAGGAATGGACTTCGCAAGGAATGTGTATGTCTATGGCCTATAGAGAGACTATGTTGTGTCTATCACAGTTAAGCTGGCAGCAGTATTTGGCATGCTATGTCTGTACATCAGTGTACATTGCTATTAGTATCATATTCAGTTAATCATTTATGAACATTCATTATTATACATTAACATGTAACCTTTACTCGCAAGAAGGTTTCCTTGCAAATTCCATTCCTTGCAAAGTGAGGTGACCCTTCTTATTTCATTCTATTACTGCATGTTTCTGTACAGCTGTATATCATAACAAATATGATGTGATATGATATACGAAGCCAACTGACCACTTTCTCCTCTGCGGCTTCAAGCTGAACAGTGGGCTGCACAATGGGCCCGAGATCCTCAAGTGTCAGTGCTACTTCCAGATCACCGAGGCGTCTTTCACTGCTGAATCCCAACACAACATGCATCTATAGAAATACTCACTGTCAGCATCAGCCATCACAGACTCAAACTTTCTTCGTTACTAAGAAATAAATAAGAAAAAGACAAGGCATAACTGAGGTGCGAGAAACGTAATAGTAAACTAGATTTCCATCCAATCACCAATGGACTTAAAAGCATATGTGAGAAACTTACTATACAAAAAGTCGCTAACAATATGTGACACAAAACTGGTGTAAAGCAGTGATGGGGTCTCATAAGTACAATACTAACTACTAATTATAACTATTTCCCATATATTTAGCAAATAGCTATTTTTACACGTAGTTAAAATTAGTTGTAATTCATTATGAGTTGTTAAAAATTTACAATCAGAGAGCTAATCACAGAAAAATAGTAGAACAAAGCAAACACAGACAGACCCAGTTGATGGGGTAACGGGCAGCCAGTCGGTCCACATCTGGCGTGTTGCCGTGCTGTCCGATCCCCTATTCTATTGTACACAATACCTCGATACACTGGTTTCTGATGTAATCAAAGGATAAAATTAATGCATTAAAAACTAATCAAACTGTTATTGTAGCAGACTTCTTAACACTAGTGCACTGTGCCTATAAACTACGGGACCTGCCAAAAGAAGAATTAATGAAGCGGCGCTAAAAATGCACTCAGGACAATGGACCGAAAACAGGTGCGCAAAACATACATAAATAAATTTAAATAAAAATACATATCTTACAACAACTGCAATTTAATAAATTTTTAACAGCATTCACAAAAATGATATGCTGCTATGAATCTGCAGTTCAGAAGAAAGTGCAATTACCACTTATTTGCCAGAAAAACACCATGAAAAACAGAAGTGTGGAAACAGACAGTAGGGCCAAACAGTAATGTAATAACAAAGTTGAACTGATGAATGCCTGAAAAATCTCAGCACAAAACTAAAATTAACTTGACAGAAAAACTAACACTTGATTTGGTGAAAGTCTGGAAAATCCTAACTATTTACCTGCTGAGTAAAAGATATAAATAACAAGAAGCCCAGCTGTCACTAAGGTAGCTGACCGTATTGGTTGTCAATGACCTTCAAGGTCATCCAAGGTCAATGTTTTTCATCTCATCTGAAAGAGTGTATGCCACTTCATATCAGTGACCTTGGCCCTATCTCTCACCATTTCCAAGATATGGCCACTTATAGCTTAGAAACTTTACATTGAAAACTGCGGCAAAACTGCTGCAGATGGAGACATGGTTACTACTGACAGCCTATAGAAAGTTGCCAGCACCTTATCCGATGATACCATCGCCAACCCCCTATGACTTACTATTTAGCCACAATACCGCACAATTGAATTACCATTATGACCCTTCAAGATCAAAAAAAGGTAAATGATTATCATGTCATTTGAAAGCCAATATGTGACTTCCTATTAGAAATCAACAGCAACCTAGGCCTTATCTTGTACTGTTTAGCCACAATCCGTCCGCGACAGATGGCGACAGACACAGAAACGACAGATGACAACCGTAACATGACCTTGACCGTTATTTACGTACGATCAGCTAAAAACTACAAAAAAAGAATACAGATGCAAGTCATATGCACTATTAAAAGTAGGCTACCCCACTTTGTGCCTATAAAAATGACAAACCAAACTATGCCCATTGCCAAATGCCTCAAGCTATACTGACCACTGAAAACCCAGCCAAACACACGAAAACAAATGACCATCTGTTTCAACAAACAGGCCATATTAAAATACTTCACTTAACAAACCTCCACAGTCATACTGTAAATTATCTCCATACAGACCCTATATTCAGATGCAGGCAGCAACACTTACGATGCAGTTCAAGCGCGGTGACCTGAGCACTGCTGACAGCGGCACTTTGACAATGCCAATGATGCTATTCTCAGACCTCCCACGATCACGCTGCCACACCTCCACAACCAGCGGCACGCTAGAAACATGCACAGTGTCCACACATCACTAACTGTGCTCGAAACAACTAAATACTGTCATACTGTCATCAGCATCTAAAAGAGGTCGGGAAATTGCAACCTCCTAACAATTCACAGACAGTAAAAGTAGCCAAAACAACTTATGTTACTTTACATATAAAAGTGTCACTTAAAAAGTATAATGCAATCAACATTATATATCACTCATGTAAAAAACTGAATCTCCAGTGTGCCTTAACGACTAACCCACTTTTGCTGCTTAATTTTTAAAAAAAACTACTAAATGACTACTTTCCGCTTTTTAATTAGTTAATTATACCGTAGCTATTAAGTATTAACATATCCTTCCTGTTGCCAACCATCAGCAAAAAATCTGTAACAAACTGCAATGAAACAACTTTTCAAAAATGCACTCAATAAAAATTTTATGGTTCATAAACATTAACTACATATTTAAGAAACTAGTAGCAACACTCACAGAATGTTCACAAAGACAAACATTTTTTTAAAACTGAAAACACTAATGCCATTTTTTTTGGAAAATGTCAGAGAAAATTAAATGTCAAAGAGCATGAACTGCACACTTCATAAAAGTTTCCTGCAGATGCTGTGGAGTTGCAGCAAATGGAAATGTACAGCAGGATTGAGGAATGACAACTTCAGTTCCACGACGCACTTCAACCGGCGGCCGACTGACAACAGGTTCTGTACTGCCGAAGAACATGTATGAATACCTACAAACAGCAGCAGTAATAGCTACGACAATGGGCGACTTCCCTTTTTGACTTAGACTTTCGCTGAGCCTTTTCGCTGAGCCAAAGCTAAAGCTAAATGCTAAAGTCTGTACTTAGACCAAAGTTCAACTAAACGATTAAAAATGGTGGAAAACCGGTAAACCTAACTGGAAATAAATCAATCAGTTACGCTTGAACTTGCTTATTTAATTGCGCCCTGCACGCGAATGACGTAATTACGTAACATCTTACGTCATTGCGTAGCCATTACGGCGTTTATTTTTGGTATCACTGTTTTAGTTAGTCACCATGTTTTCATTCAGCGAAATCACTTTTTGACTTGAGTAGGTACTTAGACCGAAGTTTAGGCTCAGCGAAAGTCTAAGTCAAAAAGTGAAGTCACCCCATTTCCGATGCACTGTAAAGGTAAAGTAAAGCCTCTCATAGTCACCAGCACTATTTCACAGCTCTGTGTTTGTAGGTCAGTGCTTATCTCCGTTTCAAGCTGGCAATGAGCCACAGCTCAGATACATGGGCGGTAGGCCAGACCTCTCCCATATACTGCTGTTACCTTCCCGGCGGTGAGGTCCGTACCAAATTATACTGCTTGGTGACAGAGAAACATGTGTGTGAACAACTTGCCCAGGGTTGTAACTTGGCAGTGCAACAATCAGGAGTCAAACCAGTAACTTCGCAATTACCAGTCTGACACACTACCACTACACCACCAACCTAAACTCTGGTGTACTATAACATGGCACAAATCAATAAAGGTCTGTAAAAATAGTCAGCAAAACAGGAATGTCATCAGAACAGTTTTAAACGAGTTGACTGGAGGTGATTCCAGGCCTCAGGTTTTCAAAATCGACTAAACCCAGCAGTTCATGACACCTGCCCGGATTGTAATATGGCACCTCAGTGTTGCCCATCTGTTTAAATGCCCTATGCACCAGACCAACCGAACACCTGTAGACCTCTGGCAGTGACCCAAAAAGGTCACAGAGTTCCTCAATGCCTGACTTGTACAAGATGGAGGGAGGGCGGGCTACAACAACAACAACTATGACAAATGATCGGGCAAGAAAGTATGTTACACGACAGTTGGGTTGATGAGGAGGTCAACTCGAAACAAACAATCCTGTTAAACCACATAGACATCAACAGCAACTGTTTCTGTCACTCATACCACCATTGCAAGGCTAACTACTATTCTTCTAAGATGTTTTAACAAGCCAATTTGTAATAGGACTAATTCCGGGCAAGGCCAAGTCCATCTAAATTAAACTTATTGAAACTTGTTAGAATATGAGTCTCTACATGGAATTCCTGACACCCAACCAACATTTTGTTCAACCAGCCAAATAATCAGCAGGTAGTTAATCCAGATTATGCCAAGCACACCTAGAAATTCTAGTTTAATAATTATTGTTGGACTTGCTAGAACTGAAACTTTTTACAAGCCAGATGCCATTCCTATCATCAAACCAGCAACATCACTGCATTAACAAAGCATGCTACGACCAAAGACCAATGGACCATTATATCAAATGCATTGTGACAGTGTCTCACTTTATATACTGAAATGAGCAAACAACGCAACAAAACATTTACCGAACGAAAATCGTCACGGGGTGTGTGAAAGTCAGATTTGCAATTCGCTGCAAGTCGACTGAAATGTTGAAATGATGCGGAACAGCAGAAACAAGAAGATGTCTGTCTGTTGTGCTACTCGGCTCATTGCCTGGTAACAAACAACACCGACATGCTGTGCCACTTAATAGGCCATTCAGTGTCATAAACAGTAAAAAGTATTTATGTGTTAAAAGAAAAGACAAGCTAATGTGAAAACAACATTATAAACAGCGATAAAGCAGAAAAATATAAAACGAGAACAACAATGTTATAGTCGATAGTAAAATGAATATCGCTAACAAAATCAGTAACATTCTGCTTGTCAATTTCTTCAAACAGCTGTTGCAAAAATGAGTAAAATCGGGTTACTCGATTAGAATGTGTTTCACACTGAGAAGACACTGACAAATATCACACTAATATTGATCATTACCTGACAAAACATAAAAGTGCATGAGCTGAATATGACTGATTCGCAGTGTGTCGATGATAACTGCATCTTTATGGGAAAAGACTGTTGTACCGGCAAGTACCCACACTAGGTACGATAGCTCTCAGTTTATCAGACAAAGCTGCTGGATTAATTCAACATCCCACTTACCATCAGAGTCTGGTACACCACTCCTTGCTACATCACTGCCACTAGACTTAGACTCAACCACTGGATACCCTGACTCAGCTGCCAGCTTGTCACCTGTAATACACAGACACTGCTCACCAGCAGAATGACAATATTACGCAATATTACGCTTCAGCCAAGGGGAAGGGGGAAGAAAAAATATCCCCCTCGCTCCTCCCTCCCTTT
>Ga0209367_1000583_pt1 | contig 37934 bp, 21 predicted proteins | sample WorMetLIZISLAND2_FD_187412 | JGI IMG/M metagenome (GOLD analysis project Ga0209367, IMG submission 187412) | Marine gutless worms symbiont microbial communities from Max Planck institute for Marine Microbiology, Germany - Olavius geniculatus... ...
ATCAAATATCGTGTACTACTATGCAAAGCTTGCTGTAGACCTATGGCACGTTATATTCTAGAAGGAGGAGATATCTCAATCCCTAGACGATTAGGAGATTTGGGGAGCATCGTGAGCTTCCCCATCGTTGTCCGGCCCGGGAGCAGAGCCCCGTCCGCTAACGCTAACGCATTTTAGCATATTTTCGGGGCTGCGGGGCGCATTCGAGATTTGAAGAGGCGTGGGATCTGGGTTACAGAAGTTTTACAGTGGGTCTAGGGACTGAAGCTTTCAGTTAATAATACATAAATTTTTTGCAATGGCGTAGCTAGGCTTCGGTTAGCAAATCCAGAGAATCTTTCCGCTTTCCTTCCTTTCCCTTTTTTTCTCTTTCGACCTACCCTCCCTTGTCTTTCTTTATTTCTCCTGTCTTTTTCTCTTTTTCTTTGTTTCCTTTTCCTTTTCCTTTTATTGCCCTCGAAATTCTAGCTAGGGGGTCTGCGGGAGTATCGCGAGCTCCCCCAGTTGGGTCTACTGCAGAGCCCCAACCGAAATCGAATTTGGAGCATTATAGCCATAAAATTAGAGCTGTCGAATTAGCGCATTAACGGGTTAAAGAATTAACGCGCTTGAAGAAAAATTAACGCACGTGCATAAATTCTCTTAATCAGTGCCGGCGCTAGAGAGTTGGAAGCCCCTTAAATGCAACTGTGAGGCCCCTATAAACGGGGGTCTGCAGAGTCCAGAGGTAGAGCCCCTGGTCAGAAGCTGAAACAATTTTGACTTTTTGACGTTCAGTGGAAGCCGCAAGTTTGTCCACTTTTCTAAAATTCGAAATGCAAAAAATCAGATACAATTTGTGTTGTCTTTGCAAAAAATGAAGTTTAATACGCCGCAATACGTCACAGATTACTGTACATTAATGAAAATTGATAGATTTGTCCGTTTTGGGTAAACTCTCTACATGTTTTCTTATTTTACATTTTGAATATATTTAAAAACTAGAAATTTTTTCATACGTAGCATGAGGCTTGTGAGCATACGTGAGGCCCCCGACCGGAGGGTAGGGGGCCCTTCGGCCGGCTCTGCACTTAATTCTTCGAAGCAGGAGCTCCAAAATTCCATTAAACTGCATTTAGTTGACGATCGAATAAAATTCAAGTAATTAAAAATTGTCCTGTTGCTGTTCTGTCACTACCGTTTTGACGTTTTTACGTGCGAAAGCAGCTACTGCTTTCAGCGCGTCTTAGCCATCGCAATTCTGTCCGTCTGTCTGTGTGTCTGTCCGTCACACGGGTGGATCAGTCAAAAACGGTGCAAGCTAGGATCACCAAATCTTCAAGGTCAGCTGCCTGGAAGACTCTAGTTTCAGAAACCATAAAGCTTTTCCGTAAATTCGAAGGAGGTCACTGCGAACGAGGGCGCTAAATGAGAGGGTGATGGGAAAAATTAGCGATTTTAGCCAATAAGTTGCTGTATCTCAATAACGGTGCGAGATAGGCTAATATTAATTACTAATAGAAAGTCGTACACTGGCTTTTAATTGCCGCCGAATTCAATGACCTTGGATGACCTTGAACGCTAAAAAGGGGGTTTTATGGATTTTTTTGGCGATTTCGGGCTGCGAGACACATTTCAAGAGCGAATTGCGCCAAAATCAATTGAGATAGACATGGAGAAGGTGCGTTTGAAATTTTCAGCATTGAACGTAGATTTCGAAGGTCAAAGTCTCGATTTTTTTTAGGTTCAAGAAAACATGCACACGAGGGCATCCAAGAGCTGTACCCCCGTAAAAGTCGCTATTTTTTCCGATGTTGGCCAGTCTTTCATGAAAATGGTTGCAGATAAGCATGGGCATGCTATAGGCTTTCGCGCGTCTCGTGAGCATTAGCTCAAATTTCTTGTATTACTACTGTTATGGTCCTGCGACACAGGGACACTCACCCTTTTTTGTACCCCACGTTTTGTTTAGTTGCTCCTGGAACCCTTCTGGGGAGGGGTCAAAGCCGACTCCCCGGACAAGTTACAGTGGGGAGGTCGTCCTCATGCAGTGGGAGGGGGTTAAATCCCCCGAACCTCCCGGCAAATCGAACACTGCTTGCAACCGGAAGTGCTCTGTGATGCTTAAAATGCACCAAATTCGTTTTTCGCCGGGTTTGCCACGGACCATCTCGGGGAGCTCACGACGCTCCTGCCGACTCCATAGTCGGCTGGGTGGAGGTATATGGCTTTGGAGGAAGATACCCCCTCCTCATTCACCACCCTGTCGACGCCTACGGCGCCTTGTTCTCGGCACCTACGCCTCACCTTGAGTTAGGGGGAAAATTGCTCCAAGGACTTAGGAGGATATAGACGCCCCTGTGCTGAATAATGTAATCTTTTGCAATTTTTGCTGTTTTCGAATTCGATGTGCAAGTCCTTAAATGTTGCCGTTAACAAGTGTATAAACTTATGTTTTGTACATTTATATTTGCTGCTTTATTAGTAAAATAACGTATTCCTACAGTTGATCACTTACGGAGATATCTGCCATAGATATTTTACAATCACGAGTTTGACCGTTTGGGGTAACGTGACATTCAAACGGCAACAAGGGTCGGTTGTGGTAGAATTAGATTTATCATTCAACAGCCCGTCCTCCAAAAACTCCGATTAGACGCAAAGTTCTTGAAGCTTCCTTACAAAATCCAAAATATAGCCCTTTTGTCTCAAATTTCGCTGCCATGGCAACAAAAGTCGGTTGAGGAAAAATTTTGTTGGCAGTATTCGATGGCCCAACCCCGAAAAACCTTCCTATAGACGCAAAGATTTTGCAGATATTTCTTACAGAAGCCGAGTTATAGTCCATTTTGTCCCAAATTTAGTTGCCATGCCAACCAGAAATGAGCCGGGGTAAATTTCAGTGAGACCTTTAGATTTGCCAGCAGTGAAAACCATACTCTGGAGCCAAAAATTACGACACTATCTTATACACAGCTGGAGTTAAGACCGTTTAAAGATTTGTTTAATTTTAATTTTAATTAATTCAATTAATTAATTTTACCCATAGGCGCCATTGTCATTTTAAAATTTTTTTCTATATATAATGTTAATTTTTTAACCCAAAAAGGTTTGCGCCTTGCGTGAGGTCACGTCGTTTGAGCCCTATTGCGCGTAAAAATCCCTTAAGGGGTTTGACTCGTAGTCTACATGTAGGTGCGTTGAAATAAAAAAGTATGCCTATAGCTAAACATTTGCGTATATTTCACCTAGGCTATTTGCCTAGAAGCCCCTTTGCACAGAGTGCCGTCTCGCCGACGTAATCAACCATGCCAAATTTTATTTCAATCGGGTCAGCGGTATTGATTCTGTGGGGGTCGATTTTTTCGCTTTCCCACAGGAAAGAAAAGTCGCCGTTAACACAGGGCTGGAACTACCAGCTTCAAAAAGTATTTGTGCACCTTAAACACTGCAAATTTCACAGAAACTAAGCCATGACCTTACAGTGAAAACTTTAATTCTTAAACAGTAACACATTGTAGCACAGTATTTATTGTGCCGCAGACGCACATTGGCAGTGACAGAAGCACTACAATGTACAACAATCACTAAGAAAAAAATTATAATAATTTTTAGAATATATATTATATAGGCCTAAAATAACATAATTACACCGTAAATGGTAGACTTTGGCACAATAACACTGTGTGCAGCGACATACCGTAACTAATTGACCATACGTTATCTTCTGCGTTCAGTACATTTACTTAAGCGGAAACAGTAGTCAAATGAAACATACGTGATCGTTTGTGAGCCGCGTTTTGTTGAAAGTTCAATTTTCGGCTTTTGTCTTTCTCGGACGACGTCAGAACAGCAAGTGCCTCATCGCGACGTCTGTTCTTTCTATACAGTCATACGGCACGTTGACGCCTGAGCTATAAAGCTTCAGGCCCTTAAGCCAGCGACACACAAGCCGGATGCCCGGCCGGGCAGGGAGGCCCGCACATCCGGCGACACACAACCCGGGTGCAAGGCCGGGATGCGGCCAGGCAGCCGGCTAGGAGCCAGCCGTCGTCAGCAAAGAAGTTTTAATAACTAGAAATACGTTCTGCGGAACGAGATATTTGTCCCATTGCCACGCTATATAGCGTAGCAACTGCGTTTCAGCGTTTGACGCTCTTGTGAGCCTGTAGCCAATTTTGTCTTTAAACAAAAGCGGTTTGTTGTCATGGCAGCCAACCGTTTTTGTTTAAAGACAAATTTGACAACAGGGGTCTTCAGGGGAGAAATTTACATGACACAATTGCATAGCCCGGGCTCGAAAATAGACGGTAGGTGAAAACAACGTGCAATTATCTTTTGCGGGAGCCGAGTTATAGTCAGTTTTGTCCCAAAATTTGTTGCCGTGGCAACGGGGGTCGGCAAGAGAGAAATTTAAATGACGCCGACGGATATAGCCTAGGCCAGAAAATAGAGGGTAAGTGCAAACAGCGCGCAATTATCTTTTACGTGAACCGAGTTATACCACTTCAATATCTCCATTGGCTGTAACGCAGAATTTTGCAACATTTGAATGGTTGCTATGGCAACAAGGGTTGATAGGGGATAAATTTAAATAACACCGTTAGATTGCCCGACCCCGAAAATAGGGAGTAAGTAAACACAGCGCGCAATTATTTTTTTACGGGCACCGAGTGTTATACCACCTTGAAGTCCCCATAGGCCGTAATGCAAATTTTTAACAATTGGGGTAAAATAGAGGAAGGAGTTATCAGGTGTTTATCCCAAACAAACTCGATCTTACTTTTCGGGCCCCGAATCACTGTGCAGAATTTCATCAGAATCGAATCAAAATTGCGGCCGTAGGAGTGTTTACAGACAGACTGAAAGAATGACAGTGTGACCTAAGTGATTTTCTAATCTGTCCCATGCTATGCTATAGCAATGGGGGCGATAATTATTTTACATTTGACATATGTAACGCAATGACGCGTACGTCACCTAAAAGTCCAAAGTGCGTTCCTTTTTCTTTCTTGGCTTTTTTCTTCATTGCAATATGCGATCTTCATATCACAGAGACAAATGTGTGATTGATACAATTTCATTTACTTTTTACACGTTCTCGATTCTTCCAGAAAGCAGCTTTTGTAGTACGTACGAAGTACGTGTACTAAGAATCAAAGGACAACATAATTTTAGACAAGCTGACTAGATGTAAACTAGTGTAGGCTTACAAAGAAATCAAATTTTTCCCGAAGACGCACTGTTCAAGTTCATAAGTATGTAAATCGAAATAAAATTTTATGCTGAGCGGTGCCCGGGCATCCGGGTCTAGCGACACATGAGCCGACTGCCCGGCCGTCGGCCACAAAAAGCATCGCAATGGAATGCTTTTAGCTCTATCGTCGGGTGTCAGCGACACACGAGCAGGATGCCCGGGCCGAGTGTCCTGGCCCGCTCAAAGCGGCTCGTGTGTCGCTGAAACCGGGTCCCCGGCCGGGTCTCCGGCCAGGATGCCAGGCTCGGGTGTCTTGCTCGTGTGTCGCTGGCTTTAGTTTGAGGTGGTCGAAAGGAGACAGCAACACGTGGCGAAACGTGTACTCTGCACCCAGTGCGCATTGCGCAATACATGACACTGATATATCGACAACATTCGATGGACCGATTTGCTCTTTATACTAATGTAGAAAAATGTCTGCATTAACTAGTGCCCAAGTACAGATAAACACATTGCCTTGTCTGTCCGTACTCGACAGCAAAAAAGCGTACAAAGCGATAATCGTTGTAAGCGTTCTCCTTGGCAGGGGTAACAGGCATGCCAATTGAAAGGTCAAAAATAATGTCATGTCGAAAATATGACGCATATCTCGCGTAAATACGATATGGCAAAATCGCAAAGGATTACGATGCCGTTAAAAGTGGACTATCAGTTGGTCTTCTTGGACTCTTTGTCCAGCTTACAAGCAATTGAGAGCTGCAAAGTCGAAAATCCGCTGATCGATCACAGCCAACTAATTAACAGTAGTATATCCATAACTTTCTGCTCAATAACAAGCGAGCTATGGGCGATAAACTGAATTCAAGATGGCGGCCACCGCTGTTATACTGTTATACTGTTACTGTTGCCAATTTTGCCAAAATTCGTCATTTTCGTCCCACATCAACCAAATTTTGCACGCAGGGTCGTATCCCGGATATCTTTCTTGATTTAGAGTTTCAGAAAGATCGGTTGAAAATGTGGGAGCAGTCGGGGGTCAAATTTTTGGCTTTCCCATTGACTTGGCACATCGCTTATACAACAGCTTGTTGCTATCGCACAAGCCGTGATCACATGGAAGTCGATTCCATAGTTGGTTTCCTTTAAGTTTAAGTGTGTGATACCCAAGGTAAAAGTGATTGAGGTCTGCCTAAACATCGGGAGTCGAAAATTTGAAACTTCAACTGCTGAAATTTACGTTTAATGCGGACAATTTTAGATGCATGACGTATTTGTCTATTTCCAGCCATTTCGGCGCAATTGACTTTTTTAATCTTCTCCCCAGCATAAAATGCCAAAATCTATAATAAACCCCTTGATCTGGGTTTCAAGGTTGTTCAAGGTCGCTGATTTTTGTAGTAACCTTGGCCCATCTAGCCCGTTTTTAGGATCCTGAAACTCAAGTTAAATTTGTGACAGCCGACAGTGAAGATTTGGTGATCATAGCTTGCACCGTTTTGATACAGTCGCAGAGTACGATGGACAGACAGACAGAGCGACAGACACACACAGTAAGACAAACGCATCGACGATAACTAAGATGCGTGAAGCATTACATACTGTCACGCGTGAAAAAGTGAAAAATCACGTGCCGTTTTAAATTTCGCTTGCTTCGACTCGCTCGTATGTATTGTCGCTCGCTCACGGGAAAATCTCGCTCGCTTTCGCTCGTCCCGTTTCTCGCTCGCTACCTCTCGCTCTCGCTCTCGCTTACAGATTTAGTGGTAGTTTAGTTGTAATAGTAGTTGTATTAGTTGTTGTAGTAGTATTATAATAGTAGTAGTAATTGTTGTTGTTGTTGTGCTATGTAGGGCAAGCTGTCGGCAGAGAACTACCTGGGCAAGCTATCGGTGGCAGAGTGTGAAGATCTGCTGTTTCACTACGCTCCAAGGTCCGTCGATAGACAAACGCTTCCGCCGCTCAAACTGGCTTTCTGATAACGTTTTCACAGACGCATATTTGAAAAAAATGAAAAGGATTGTACATATTTTTACAGTAGGCATGATATACACCCTTTCAGTTATGATTAGTTTTTCTCTTGTCACAAATTTGTTTTCACTTTCAAAGGGAAAGCTCCCTAAATACGTCAGCCATTGTGTGCTTTTTCGGCGTCCTGTAGCTGTATTCCTTTTGCTTGTTTATTGGTTTTTGACGCTGTAGTTCGTATTCTTTTTTGCCTCCATTTTTGATAGGTATTAGCTGAAAAAAATGTAACGAGGTGAAAGGGTGCATATAGATCTTAAGGATAACCCATCTCAGAGCTACGGAGCGCCACTTGCCATATGGGATCACACGGTGTTACCTACTAACACTTGACACAGGTGAATGCGCCCCATCTTAACCACAGCCAGACAGGCCGGTACTCAATTTACCTTCCTCGGAGGGATAGAAGGCTGAGTTGACCTCGGCGCTTGGTTGTACTGAGATGGTTTATCTGTCCGCAGACAGTCACCCATTTGACTACTAACCGCTTGATAGCAACTTCAAGGTCGCGGGTCACAGTCAAAGTCACACTAATGGAGGCATCCATATCGACGTTTAGGCGTCAAAGTATTTTCTATTTTTCGTTTTTTGGCGAATTTTTAGTTTTGTTTCGTACGATAGACTACGCCACTAAGCTGGTTTTTTTCTCACAATACATTCAGTATTAACACTTTCTGTGATATTTTTAGCCTATACACGTAGTTAGTAGTTTGCTGATATGAACGTCCACATTATGTTGTGATGTCACTAATTATGTTGTATAATTATCACGTTTGTTATTTTTGTGCTTGATTAAATTAATTTAGTTTAATTGATAACACGATTAATAAATTGATTGACAAATTGCTGTACACTGACTGCATAATGCTTCTTAAACAGTATTATTCACTTTTGCTATTGATGCATAATTGAATGTTTTTTTGCAGAAATTGGCATAATATGGTTTTGTCACTTGTACAGTCACTTTTATATGCATGAAGTCACGTGAACGTATTTTGTAAACATGCGGTGTTATTAATCTGTTGCCGAGATCTCGTTTTACAGTATAATTGTGAATTGGACAGTGTGCTTCAATTTATTAGATTTTATTATATTTTTTCTTTTGAACGGTATTTTATCACTGTGATAAATTATTTGGTGATAATAATAATGAAAAAAAGTTATTTTGAATTTTACATGTGTTTAGTATTTTTATATCGATATACGAGTCGTACGACTTTTTAAGTTTACCAAAGGTCATTTGCAAGCGACCTCAACTCAGCCTCCTACCCTCAGCGGGACAGGAAATGAGTAGCAGCTTACGGGGTGAACTTCGTACAGGTCCGGTGTCACAGATTTGGGCGGTGGTAGACTATGTCTGCGTTTCGTTTTACTTATTAAAATAATCACTGAAAGCCCGTGATTAATGGAATTAATTTTGACTGATAAAAATTCCTATAAAACGTAACAATTCTTAGACGATATCAGACAACCGCGTAATGCAACCGCGATTGCAATCCCGGGATCCCTGGATCCCGGCCGTTTTCGCCAATCCCGAATCCCGTGATTGGCGGCGTTCCAATCCCGGGATTACGAAGTTACAACATTTGTTAAAATCGTACTTTTTTCGCGTGCTAAATGATAGAAATACGAATTTTAGCCGTCTGGTAAATAAAATATTTCTGTGCTATAGAGTCCGACTCTTTGCTGTGCACTGTAATTCGTATTCTGACAGTCATTATCACTCCCTGCAGTTCGGATATACCTTCCATAGGGGCCTATACTACATCATATGCATGAAATAAGTCAATTAATTAAAATGACGACAAATCTGTGAGCCTAATCCCGAAACAGGATCACGGGATTACAAATTTCTCAATCCCGAATCCCGCGGTTGAAAATTCAATCCCGGGATTGCAATCACTATAACACATAAACAATAAACACAGATATCCTATAACACAGAGACGCAGGAGGGAAGGCAGAGGAGGCAATCGTGATTGCGTCGTAGATTTTAGCCTGTAGGAAAATGTTTTTATTATCGGAAAATTTTTGTTACAAAAATACAAAAATTAAAGGTAAAAAATTTCCCATTTTGGCAGAATGTTCGGCAAAATTGAAATTTTGTGCGCCCATGTATCTTCTGTTCAGTGGAGTAATTGGAAGGCGACTGAGGTGTATATAGCTGCCAGTAAAGTTTAACCTGTCGGAAAAAGTTTCTCTTGTTGCAAATCGTTTTTTTTTAAATACGAAATTTTGGACTGAAAATTCCCCACTTTGGGAATTTTAGGAGCTACAATTTGAACACCCAGGATCTCTCCATTCTTCTGTGTCGAACACTTGCAGGTGTTTGTCCGAAAATTATAACCTACATGCGTCATGAAACGGTTATTCTTAAGTACCGGTAGGTACAGTATCTTTTCACTTTGTTCTGCGCCACTGTCTACAGTAGTCTGTATTAATAAATGAGATAATTTATGGTACATGTACGACATACTATTAGAGCCTATACAGTATTATGTAATGCAGTCGCGCATCAAATAAAAAATGTCACAAATCATGATGCAGACGCAGATATTCTTCTGAGCAGGCGGCAGACAAGCGGAATTAGAAATAGACCTATGTAAAGCAACATCGGCGTGAGAAAAAGTCAGGGGGTGCCGTCCATCTAAATTATAGTCTTGCACAACAATTCTGAAAAGGCTAGAATTCCCTTATTTTGGCGAGTTTTCAAAGCATAATTAACATTTGGAGCACCCATTATGGGCGGCGCCATAGGAAGGGAGGGGCTGTGCCGTGCCTCTCCTACTTTCCCATGCCTCTGCAGCAAAAAAATTGATGGTGATAAGGGCACTTTATCACGCCAAGGTGTGAATTATTGTACATCATTTTTGCAATAAAACATATATTTGTGAGGTTTTTGCGTTTCCAAATATTAAAAAGCGGGCAAATTTGCGGCTTCCATTGGACGTCCAAAAGTTAAAAATGTTTCAGCTACAGGCGGCCTTCGCCCCCTGACCCCCTGACCCCCTGACCAAGGGCTGTGTCCGTAGAGCCCGCTACATCTTTTCCATGCGCACAAAAATGAATAAGGTCGACATTTGGGCCACACACACAAAATTATTGCCCCCTGTGCCCTGGCCCTTGCCCTCCGTTGCCCCTCCCCATCAGATTCCTAGCGCCGCCCATGGCACCCATAATCTTTACTGTTGGAAATGGGTAGCTATAAGTCGAAAATTTGCAACTCCCTATTTTTAACCCACGACTCCGCTGAGCATGAAACGTTGCCAGCACTCACCAGTCGGCGGATCAGTGTTTGAACTTTGAATTGTTGGGAACTTCAGTTGTTGGACTAAACCCCCAGCTGTGTTCGTGTTCGTGACCCAAACACACTGTCGGACACCCCGCTAAAAAGCGCATCACGATTTAGCTGGCTACATCACAATTGGAAACGGATCCCATTAGCGAAAAATTCACCCGCCGCTCCCAGCTATTTTATTCCACATTTCAAACCCCGCGCACGGCGGATCAGGGCGCCGGAATGGCAGCATGTCGGCGGATCACATAATCACACTGCTTCAGTATTTCGTGGTCATGAGCGGCGTGCTGGTAGAATCATAATGATTATCCAGCATCACTATCGTATTGTTAGCAGTAGTACTGGACGGCTGGTGATGGTTGAGGTCAACGCCATCGCACGGTGTGTCTGTGACATTCGGCTGCAATCGTTGGTCGATTATTTGCTGTGCGTACTGTGCCCAGTCGACTGTAGGCTTGCACTGGTCTTTTACCGTCTGTTGAAATACAGCACAAAATTTCAGTGGCGTACGTCGTTGCAGAGAAAAGGGGGTATCCCCCAAATTGTAGCTCGTCAGATGGCAATTTTCTGCCAAAATACTCGTACACAATTTGGGAGAACTTAAGAGCAAAATTAAAAATTTCGAGTGACTGTCTGTCGGAAAATTATTGCAATTTTCTGCTCTAACTTTTTCAATCCCCGACGCCGTTGATAAATCTCCATAGTTTTTTTAATGTTGACGAAGTTTGTTTTGTTTTTAAACGTTTTTGGCGTATTGTTTACCTTTTCCCGCAAAAAAATGCGTTTTTAGCTTTTCGAAGTTTTCCTATCGTTTACGACATCTATGCTTGATACATTCTAGACGGTTAGGCTATAAGACTTAAATGCGTTTAGCACTTCGTAGAAATCCATCTCGGAGCTACGGAGCGTCACCTGCCGTATGGGATCACACAGTGTTATCTGCCACCCGACACAGGTAAACGTGCCCTGCCTTAACCACAGCCAGACAGACCGACACCTTACATTACGCCACCAAGTCATCCCAGTTGTTTTGCGAAAAATGGAGACGATTTAGATCAAGGGCGTCTACACCTTATAAACCTTCGAGCGAATGTTTCAAGAAAAAATAGGGGAATAATTTTTGAGGTAGTCAAGAGGAGTTGAATATTATAATTCTGTGATTTTGATACAGGTCTATTTACGATATCTTGCAAGTAGAAGTGTTCTGCGACGCTTAAAATGCACCAAGTTCGTTTTTCGTCGTGGCTCCGCCCGCTGGGGGAGCTCACGACGCTCTCCAGACTCCCTAGTGAGGGGAATACCCGCTCCACATTACCCACCCTCTCGACACCTTGTTCTCGGCGTCTGCGGCGCCTTACCTTGACTTGGAAAGCTAGGAAAATATGCTCCATGGATTGAGGGGATAGACTCCCGTGTTTTACTGGGTGGGCCAAAAAATGGCACAAAATTTTTATACGCCAATAACTTTGTCAAAATTAACCGATTTTTGAAATTTTTTTCGCTGTCGGAATCAAGAGAAAATTTGCAGTAACATTATCAATAAAGATCTCATCACACCTTGAGTGTGTCGCTACACTACCTAGTAAAATATCAGTGTATTGAAAGCAACAACTGAAAACAAGGCGATATCTGTAACAACACATTCTAAACCAGAAATCTGAGTTAATGCTCATGAGACGCGCGAGAGCCTATAGCAGTTCCTGTTCGCAGGTAATCTTGGTCTATCTTTATCCATTTCGTCGCAATTCACTCTTTTGCAGCCAAAAATCGCCAAAAAATTACTAAAAACCAATATTTTTAGGGTTCAAGGTCATTCAAGGTCATCGATGTTGACATTTCTAAAAGCTCGTTGCCAGTGCTTGTTATGATAAGCAGCATGTCTGTGCCTATCTGCAACCATTTTCATGTTAGAAGAGCAAACAACGCTTTTAAGGGGGTGCCCCTCTTTCTCCTCCTCATTCCTTGGGACCCCCTTCACCCAGTGGCATGAAATTTTGTCGCAAAATACTAGAGACCCTAAGCTATCATATGGCAAAAAACAAAAGTCTCTATCTCACCTGGGCTCCAATCGGCACCGGTTTAGACAGACACCAAGACACCAAGACAGACACCAAGACAGAATTACCATAGCTAATACGCGCTAAGCTAGCTCTCGCGCGTAAAAATTAATACTAGAAAACAACCTGTTTATTGCTTCAATAATTATTGTCCAAAGTAACTGTCACATGTTGCAGTTTCCACATCAAATGTTCAATGTGTCCGCCTTGCTGCTAGACGACACACTCTAGCCAGCGACGCCACTGACCAATGGCGCGATTAAACAAACGCTGCCACAGTTTGCCACACTCAGTGCTTTGGCTGGTTAATATTGTAGGGAAGTGTCAACGTTAATAAACCATCTGGTGCCCTCCCAAACAGCATAATCGTCGGAATTTAAATCCGGGCCGTTTGGAAGCCACATGTCAGGCTCAATCAACGTTGATCATGCAATTGGTCATTGTTGTCGCCAGCTTGAGTGCGATGTCTGACATTTCACAAGGTAGTGTAACGACACCTATGAGGTGTGGTGCGTTATTTAGGGGCTTAGTGTTAATGAAGCTACAAGTTTTTTTTGCTGATTTTGATAGTGAAAGAATTTTGAAAATCAGTTAATATTTGACGAAGTTATTGGCATAATAATAATTTGTACCATTTTGGCTCACCCTGTAGATGATTTACCTGGCTGAGTTTGGTCGACCTGTTGCTAACGATGTTGACAATAGCGACAACCGGTATACAAAGCGACAAAAGCAGAGGTATGGACCAGCCACAGAGATCCCAGAACAGAGGAAACGTATAGTCCAGGTACGTTGTATACTTTATGTTCGCCAGTACGAACACCATTATGAACTACAGCACACGTCACAATGATCAGGCTTAAAAACATATTTACGAGTAACAAATTCATGTGGTTCCAGTTGCCGTCTGCCCCCCCCCCAAAAAAAAACCGTTCCTAATATTTCTATTGGACCTCTTAAAGAATGTCAATGATATTGATGCAGTTTTTTGTTTGCTTCCGAAGTTTTGCTGAAACAAAAACTATTTCATCTAGTCTGTTACGCAGTGCAGTATTTTTAGTTCTGTTAAGGGTATAGATTGCGAAGTGAAAAATAAGGGGAAAGTTTTCATCTACACCTTTAAAAAACGTTCCCCTATTTTTCACTGGGCGCAAGCTGCGCCCACCAGGCATAGGGATAGAAGCCACCGAGCGGGTCCCGACAGGAATGCTGGATGAGAGCTGGATGAGTGCACGACGTACGCTCGTAGAGCCAGCTTTCTTGTCTAAACGGAGTGTTAAACACTTTTTAATGGAGAGCGATGCTAGAACTCACGATAATGAATGCTGGACTGATGTATTTCCACGATATCGTCCACAAGCAGCAGATCTGACGACCGATCATTTCTTCAATGTTCTCACGAAACCGACCCACACCTTCATAGTAAAAATTATTAGATTACAGCGAGACACATACATATTATATTAGCACTAAACCCCTTATCCGGTTTTTAGAAGAAACGCCTCCCCTTCCGTCCCCTTCAGTTGAATGAAAATACTTTTCGGCTGATAGTCGGTTTAGTCAAAAAGTTAAAAATACAGCTAATATTCGGCTGATTGTCCACGCTTTTTGCTGATGTCTGTAATTCGGGATTAAAGACATTATCGCAAGACAAAACCGTCAATTGCTAAATAAGTATGCAGCAAACTGCTCAAATCAAGTCATAATTGCTTGAAAGTTAAAACGGTTATTCAACCACATCGTCGATTTCTCACGTTTACGTGCAGCAGCAGTAGGGATACTGTACGCTAGTCCGACAATCGGGACATGGCGGATGTCAGAATCAGAGCAAAAAACTTCAACGGTTTACAAAGCTATGTAAGGGCGACATGAGTCAAAACTCGAAAACAGCAAAATGGCCTACAATCTCCGCCGTGCAATGCGTTCGCTTGGCAGAGATAACGATAGAGAAAGAGAAGTGGAAAAAGTCGGACTAACCGTAGACCCATGCGACGGCGATGCATTCGCACAATGCTATGACCAACACTGCGTACGTAGGCGCATACGTGTCCAGTAACATCAACACATACATTCCGCCCTATACGCGACACACGCAGAACGAATATGCACGCTGAATTTTAACTTTATTTCGACGTTCAGTGACAGAAAATAAACCAAAAAAACAAACAAACCGGGCGGTAGGCAACGTGGCTCGCGACTGCTGGCGCGAACGTACAGTGGACAAACGCTGCGGAGACGCGCATGCCGACAGGGTCGGATACAGACACGCTGTCTGACAATAAGAGTCGCTTATAGCTTGTTTACTACGTCCGTAATTCTTTTCATGCTGCTGATGTTGTATTCTGTCCTATGGGCAGGTTTTCGTTTGCCATCGACACCATCTTGCCCGCTCTAGTACAGTGGCTCCTTGAGTTGTGAATAACTTAATCCATGTCCTCGTCATTCGTTTCCAGTAGCCAGCTCAGTAAGATCTCTTTCTGTTTCCCTCTTCCGTTCCAATATGTCCACTTTCCTTTTTTCCTAACAATCGACCTTCCAACACGGTTCTCACCATAGAACCATGTCGCAACACATGTCCCAACCACCTTTTCCATTTTCAGTGTGTCCATGAATTCTCTTCTTGTTTCAACAGACTGTTCTTAGCAATTCGTCTCGCCTGCAGTTCAAATCTACAAAAAGCCCGATTTTTTTTACCACAGTTGCTGTGCGCCATACACAAGGATCCGGTAGGCCTATAGCTCACATTTTAGCAAGAATCTGGCCGAGCGCATACAAAAAACGCCAGTTTACACTACAGCACGTGCGTTTCACAAGGTAAAGTAGCGACGTCTTTAAAATGAAGCGGGACTTTCAATGACAATTGTATCGCACGTTTTCCGCAGAACGTGCAGTGAAAAATGTTATAATATATCCGAGAACTAGTCAAATAATTTCTGATATAATCTTATGGCCAATTCACACTTACGATGCGACTCAACTCAACGGTTGCGTCGCGTCGGTGTCGTAGCCTCGTAGGTCACACTGGCCATTGGTGTACTACTTTTTGGAACAAGTGTATGTGTGTGTGTGCTGACTGACCCGAGTGCAGAGCGTCAGTGCAAGAATGAACTGAGTGAGACAGATGGCGAGTAGCAGCAGAATACGCCGGAGTTCACCCGCGGAAAACTGATTACGAAACTTGTCAATGATCGTCGCGTGCAGCGTCGATACCAGACCCATCTATAACAAGCAATACATTAACACTATCATCGATGGCGTCTTGGAAAAGAAGCAGGAGTCAATATTGCTCTCCCCCATCAATTTTGGGCGGTGAAAAATCGTCCGAAAATTTTCTTCTTGCCTGAATATTTTCGCCCATTGGGGTTAAAACACGAACCTCCCTATTTTGCGAAAATTTACTAAACAGAATTAAAATCCTGAGCATCAAAGATCTTCTCTGTCTAAAATTACATTAGGATACATTAGCACTATTAGAAGCGTTGTGCCAAAAGGAGCACGGAAGGAAAAATTTAAACCTTTTCCCCGCGAAATTTTAAGCTGTCAAAAAATCAATCGTTTTCTTGTCGAAAACTTTTTGTCTATTTGCGGTTACTTAGACCCCCATTTTTTGAACATTTAAGGGCTAAATTGAAATTTGGAGCACCCGTAATCTCCTTTGTCGGAAATTTACATCTGCCTGTTGCATTTTCAACCTTCTGCCGAGCCTACTTTCTATCCCAAATCCTTCCTCATTCTTTCTATGAATGAAACCACTAAGTTTCAAATGCACTTTAAATACTTACTGTAAAGTATAAAACATCACCTTGTAATCGTTTATAAATATTATAAAACGGAGCAAAGTAGCCATCTTTGTCTTTGTTCGAGGCATATTAACTTTTTCAACAAATAAAATTAAAACGACTGAAATAAAATCAATCGCGTAAAAACGCCGGCGCAGCGTCGCCTCACTAACCTGAGATCCGATGCCGACGTTAATGAGCATCAGCATGAAGAGAATTGACCACAGCGGTGAGACTGGCAGCTGAGCTATACCCTCCGGGTACACGATAAACACCAGGCCCGGTCCTGTCACGTGGTACATTTCACCGTTACGTCGCTGTTACGTCACCACTAACAGAAAATAGTCGGTAATCTTGCAGTTTAGCATCCCAAATTTGTAAGCTATATACAAGCTATAATGCATCTACCTATAATAAGAAAAAGCAAAAGTACGAAGGCACTAAACCATGCAGCCAGCACAAATACGTTAACCCTATTTCTGTTAGATGTATATAGCTTGTATATAGCTTATGAGCTAGAGACGCTAAACTGCAAAATTACTTGACAGCCAAACTAACAGCCGAATTTCGTTCGACTTAATATTGTTTTCGCCCACAGCTGCTGAACAATTTTGTGCAAATTTATTGCCATTTAACGTAGTTATGAAACAAAAAAAAATCAATGCCTTTTTATCGAAACATGGTGCATAGGCCTATCAAGCATTCAAACAACTAAAAATATGCGCGCACCCACCTAGTTATTTGTTCACCGAACTGCGCTTAGTGTACAGCGGGCAAGCCGTCAACCGGCGCGCAAAGCCGTGCGTAAACATGTAAGCGAAATGCACGTCAGTTTTTGACGTCCTGTGACCTTGACCTTTGACCTTTTAAACTGAAAACGTTCATACTGGTTACTCTTGCCCTGGATAACGTACAAATGTTTCGGAGTTAAGAGCGCGTGTGGGACAGACGGACGGACGGAGAAACAGACGGGTAAAGCACACACTGCGGCCTGGTAAAAAGGTCGCACAATAAAGATATGTTCAGACATGTCATTCCATTTTAGATCATTTTGTTGCTGTCGCTATGAACACCCCTTAAGGAAGTACATAGACCTATAAAAACGACTGAGGTCTAATACCGTGCGTTGCCACTTTGTTGATCGGCAGTTGGAGTTCCGTGGCCATGAATCCAATGATAGCGAATGTGACGAAACCGCCGAATACACTCGTCAACATGTCACCCGTAGCGACGACTAGCGTGTCCCTGTGTAACAACGTTCACAATAATGTATCAATAAATAAATAAATAAACCAATTAATCAATCAATAAAAATGTAAAAACAAACATATACAAATTGTATAGTTTAACAGAACACAACTCATAAGGAGCGCCTGCATCGGCTTTTACATAAACAAAAAGCCCAGCTGTCGCTAGGATAGGTACTGGTTGTCAGTGACCTTCAAGGTCATCCAAGGTCGATAATTTGAAAGCCAATATACCACTTCCTATTAGTGATTAATAGTAAACTTGGCCCTATCATCTCTCACCGTTAACGAAATATGACCAGTCTTCCGTTGAAAAAACGCACATTTTTCCTACCCCGGTCCATTCATCCCCGAATTTGATAAAGTTCCCCTTGCACTACATCGCTAAAATTTTGCACGATTAAGTTTAAAACACTGGAATAATTAGTCGTGTAAAAGGTTTTTCCTTACGACCTACCGTTTAGCCACAGTACATCTGTGACAGATGGACAGACGGCGACAACCATGCCAATAGCTCGACCGTTACTTAACCGATAAAACTCAAATACCAAAACGTTTTAAACACTTTCAAAAACTAGACAAATGAACATGCCAAACGCTTAGATTTTTAAACGCAAATATTGTCTCAAATGTCTTTAATTTTACAGTGACACAATGATTGATTCCTACCTGTACTATAAAAATACGCATCAGAAATTTTTTTTGCATACGTTTTCTGACAAATTATGATAGAAGATCGTTATTGGGGTTTCTTGTATTTCTTATGGGACAGACGATTTGCAACGACCAACATGACACAAGCCCGTAAAAAATTATTGATACCTTAATCGGAAAATAACACTTCAACAAAAGGACATTATTTTTAAATGCAGTGATCAGTCATAAATGACCGAATCTACGTGAAAATAATTACAAATAGTAACAGCAGCATTATACCTGACGCAGTCGTTGTCGAACTTGTTATAGCTGGCGAGAGTTATAAGTCCTCCCCAGCAAAGAGACAGTGAGAAGAACACCTGGATCGCTGCATCAGCCCACACCTGAATGATAAATCAATTATTGATAAATAAGTCAGAATCAAGGAAGCTAACAGTTAATCAATCAACCAAACGGTGGCGTAGCCAGAACTTTTAATTGGGGGCCTCGTCTTTCTTCTTCTCCCCTCCTCTTTCCCCTTTTGTCCTCCCCTCGCCTTTCTGCAGCCTTTTACCCTTTACTCTTTTCCCCTGTCCTCCCCTTTCCTCCACCTTCCCCTTAAAAGTAGGACCCTCTAAAATCTAGCTAGGGAATCTGGAAAAGCGCTCTGAAATTCCCCAGCGGGGTCTGTGGCGGAGCCCCAGCCTAAATCGAATTTGGTGCATTTTAGCTTTAAAGGATGAGATCTGGTGGCAACAATTTTAATTATTTTATTTTGTGAAAAATAAACTGTCCACATTGGCATATTTCATGCAGTTCAAACGTATGCTTAGTCTGAAGGATTGGGGGCCCCCTACCCCTCTTGTCTACGCCACTGACACCAAACAACCAATCAGTAGCGGGCTGAACATGCGACTCCCTTTCTCATTTTCTGCGCGAGTGAACACATTGTATATATAGGCTTTCTGGTGAGTCGCTAATTAATAACTTTGTGTCTCAAAAGAATATAATTAAAACGTTTGCCACCAGATGTCATATTTTAAGGCTAGAATGCACTAAATTCGATTTCAACTTGGATTGTGCCCCAGACGTCGCTGGGGGAGCCTACAGCGCTCCCCAAACTCAAAAGTTACATTTAACGAGTTATACGTTTAAGGAAAAAAAGGAAAAAATTTTTTTAAAAAGCGTAACAAAAAAAGAAAAAACGGGAAAACATTCCGCCGAAAAAAATTAAAACAAAACACCCATGATCTTCTCTGTCGAAGGTTAGCAACTGTATCAGTCTTCTGTCAAACATGCAACTTATTTTCCTTCCCAGTTTTTCACCCACAGTGTCGTTGACTGCTGCCTATGACCCTCTAAACTACTAGGCGGTAGGCGTGGTGTAGTGGTAACGCGTCTGATCCGATCAGCGAAGTTACTGTACGCCGGGCCCGGTTAATACTGCGATGGATGACTGCCTGTAGGCAGGTAAACCATCTCGGTCAACTCAGCCTTCCATCCCTCCGGGGTAGGTAAATCGAGTACCGGCCTATCTGGCTGGGGTTAAGGCGGGGCGCGTTCACCTCTGTCGGGTGGCAGGTAACATTGTGTGATCCCATATGACAAGTGACGCTCCGTAGCTCTGAGATGGGTTCGCTCATTAGGAGCTATATGCGACCTTTAACCTTTAAATGCGATGGATTTACATTAGCTTGGAGACATACTTAATTTACAGCTACGTTATATCATGTAGGCCTAGCCTACCTGAGCGGAAGCGAGCTGTTCCCACCGCGGAGTAATGTAGTAGAGAATGCCTTCCAGCGACCCAGGCAAGGTAACACCACGCACGAGTAGTATCAGTAACACCACGTAAGGAAATAACGCCGTCACGTATGTCACCTTCGGTGTAAAACACCACGGCGATATTAAAAATATTATAGCAATATTAGACACCGTATTGTTCAAAATAAGTCTTAGAGTTTACAAGCTTATTCTGGTCTCATGTTTTCTGTACAGTAGGCCTAAACATTTTCAAATAAGTGGGCCTTACGCACAATCCTTACATCTTCAAGTTACACGCAAAACTGGAAATTGATTGGAAGCAAATAATTTTTTATTTTTAAAATTCGGTCGTTGAAGAACAAAATCGCGGTTTACAATCGCTAGCCTACAAGAGCGCTTTGTGTAGTTTAAAAAAGTCTAGCGCCAAATATTGACGGCCGGCCCCTAAAGCCTATATAAGAGACAACAAGTCTAAATGCTTAGTCGTAAAATGATACTCTAGTAGGCCTAAAACAGCATAACAGGTCCGCAGCTTGCTTTCAAATTCGGTCATCGTTTGTTCTGACCTTGAATCATTTTACGATGTGCTTACTTTCGACTTTTACGACAATATATGTTCCTAAAACCAACCGACTGAGGGCGCATAACGAACCACATACAGACTTAGTGGTAGAAAGGAGATCAGGAAAAGTTCAAAACACCTCCCATTCGTTACAGTAAACGTTAAACTCAATAGCGTCAAAAGCGAAGGCTAACGCAAAGGTTATCGGGTGCATCGAAATTTTTCGGTAATTTTTGTACTGAAGTCTATATTTTATTATTCACTTTTTACGAAACATTGTTGAAAGTATTGTCACGTATTGTTTTTAAAACATACAAGCAAAGCGACTACACAGAAAGCTGCAAGGCGTAGCCAGAAATGTGAATTTACGGGAGCTTCTTCTCCTTTTCCTTCCTTTTTTTCCCTCTCTTCTGTCCCGTGTTTTCTTTCCAGTTTCGCCCCTTCCCTTTCTCTTGAAACTCCGTTGTCTACGCCACTAGCAAGTTGTGAAAAATCTGGAAATTACGCATGTCAAGTAAACGATATAGCTTTACCTTTCCTGAGACGGTGATGCCCTTGGCAAGTGAGAAAAAGACGATAACCCAACACAGAAGCAAACAAAGTGTCAGCTGCCAGCGAACGCCGCCCATTTCATGAAAACCGCCCGAAATATCCAGCATGTAGTTACTGACAGAAAACAAACGTGTACTAAGAAAGTAAATAAGTAAGAATTTATTAAATGTCGATTATTCTTACCGGCCACCACACCTGAAACGCGTCTTTACACTACATTGTAAAATACACCGTGTCCCAAAATTGTCCCACGCCTAATTCAGTATGTAGTTCATGGATTTCAACGAAATATCGTACACTGCACTATCTTGACATTAGTTACGGTCACACCCATTATGACATACGCACCTTACCGTGTGTGCTCAGTATAACGCCATTATGACGTCAGAGTTTGTTTGCATTACGATACGTTCAATGCATTGTTGTTGACAAAGGGATCAAGCAGCAGTGTACCAGTCTTAGGCTAAGAGCTTGCGTAGAAGCCAAAGGTGGTCATTTTAAGCAAAACTTTAAAGACAAGTTCAGAATGATTATCTCAATGACTGTTTCTAATTTTGTAAAAAATCTGGCAAATATTAACGATTTTACAATAACTTATCTGTAGGGGTGCCGCTAATTTTGAGACACGGTGTGTATATACATGTACGTCTGGAAACTGCCAAAGTAAATGATTAGTGAAATTTATTGCAACATTAATTTGCATAAAAATAAAACCAAATAAACGTTTAAATATATAGCCAAAGTCATCGTTGTTCATATCACTTATTACATTTAAATTCCTGCAGCTCAAATAGATGACCTAAACTGTTAAAAATAGTTTTTATAATACATTGACAATAAAAAAAAACTCCGGTGTCGCTAGGGAAAGTCGACGTACAGCTTAGGCCAGCATTGGGCTTTTGGTCGCGGAGAGAAAGCGATTACTCTGGTGAGTTGACTACAGTTCCATAAACGCTAGTTAATGCCGCTTTGAAACGCTACGATCAACGCTACCGTAACAGACGTCACGTGCGGTCATCTCGCCAGGCGTTATTTTGCGTCAATTAATTATAAATAAATTACAGCTCGTTTGGGCAAATAGAAAATTGTAGGGGTGTCTCTATTTACTTGTTCGGATAGCTATCTGGTAAGACATACCGTTTAGCCGCAATATATGCATTGCAAACGACAGACAGATAAACAGACAAAACACCATTATTTATACTGACTGAAAGAAGTCGTCAGTAGGCGACATGACGGCTTCGACCGATGTAAGGGCGGGCAATGACGTCACGTTGTTGATGACGTCACCGTCACCAGATGGTAATACAGGTAAGGATAGACAGGTGTGGTTGTGTCGTAGGTAAGTGCCGTTGTATTGACTACAGTTTATCATTGACGCACGTACCTCGCTGTTTGCACACGCTGCACAGCACAACGATCAACGAATTAATAATTTGATTGATTAATTGATTCGTATAAGTTTATTACTGCCCGCGGTAGCGACAACAGTATTATTTTTAGCATTATCGCTAAGTCTGTTTTGTTTCCCCGTTTTTCTGTTATCGCGATAACTCACTAGCCGCTACGCGGAGCTTGTGAGAAAATTTTGCGCAAACTTGTATCTTGACAACCACTAAAATTTTGTTGAATTTTAAGGCAATTGTCTAAAAATTAAGGTCTTACGTTCGAATTTTCGGACTCTTTATTATTGCGAGATAGGGCATGAAAGTTTGTGGCCACGATAACTTATAAATTGCTGCACTTAACTTGATAAAATTTTGCACAATCATGCAACATGACAATAACAAGAACAAAACTGAATTTCAAGGTCATAGGTCAAAGGCCAAAGTCAGGTGAGCATGTTTTGCGTATATGATACTGCGGCTACCCGCGGGCAGTACTTAATCTTAAGCAATACTTGCTTGCATATCTACACTGTGTCTCAAAGAACGTCACTCTTTTTATATTTGTCAATTGTCATCCATTTTTTTCCAATTCTTGGCAGAAACGTTGCCCAGGAAATTCGAAACAAATGCATTATACCGCCCCCCATATCTCGTTTTGTGTGTTCGCACTGTACCGTGTAATTTGTAAACAATGACAACGATTTTTACGGCATACAGTACAACGTCACAAGGTTTCCACGTAAAACTCCAATTTTTGTCACATCAGATAACTGTCAAATAACGTTAACATCAACACATAAATGACTGTTCTTACTATAAACACAAATGTTTGAAGTGTGTCAGAAAAGTTCTCACACAGGCATGTAGCCATCCACGCCACTCGTCAGTGACGTATTGCTGCAGATCAGTCCACAAAGCAATCGCACCAGTAAAGATGGCACTTTAATGAAAAAAAGAGCTACACAAGTTCAAATATTTTGAAGCTAAACAATTAATTTATGAATCTTATGACAAATTTCTAAATGTCAAAAGTTTAAATAACGCTTTTAAAGAATTTCTGAGATTTCGGTTCAGCAAGAAGACGAAGGGAAGCGGCCGACGTCTAGGGCTTGTCGTTTGAAAATAAGAGGCGATTGAAAAATTGATCGCGCCGCAGAGGGTATATATGCGATCGATAAGCGATCGATTATGACGAAAACATTAGCATCACTGTAGAGTGTAAACGCTAAGATCAGAAGCGTCTATCTCACCCAGCGCAAAGCAATGGCGTCAGGGATTAAAGAGGCGAGACGCTGCGAATTACGGACAAAATTAAGACAGACTGCTGCATAGTTTCAACAGTGTTCGTAATTTCAATTTAATTTAAAATTTTCTCAAAATGGAGATATTTTAGACCCAACTTTTGCATTTTCAAACGAAAATTTGCTCACAAGAAAATTTGTCGACGATTTACTGACAACATATAAAAAATGCGAAGATACATTACGACACAAAAATACACTATACAGGTATCGTAATTAAACTACGCTTAGATTGCCTGCACTCCGTAGGCCTACAGCGTCGTTCAGGCCTACTTTATGAAGAACGACTGCAGCTTAAAATTAACAAAAAAAAGTATACCAGTGCAAGCTAAGTGTGGTTTAACATGGACTCCCTGGCCAGGCCTTGCCACAGATGTAACGTGCGTGACGTCACGTAACGCAACATTTCACCCCCTTCCTCTTCCCCTCTTGGTCACACATCGTCACAATATTATCGTAAACCCCTTCTCCCCTCGACGCTTGACGTCATTATTTTACGGAAGACCCCTAAGTGTTTTTGTGGTATACAGGTAAGCCCTATAGTCGAATGAAGGCTACGAATAAATACGTTACCGAAAGATGTACTTAAGTTAAAACATTAATAAACACTATGTTCGACACCTACCTGGTGAGTTCCAGTCGTGGTTGCAGTCGCGCCAAGGGACGTCACCGTCGAAAGACGCGAACATGTAGAAGAAACACCAGGCTATGATCATATTGTAGTAGATACCGGTGATGAGCGATACACCGAACATACCCCAGCCGACGCCTGTATACATTGCAAACCACAATGCCTGGAGTGGTATAAATGAGTAATTAGCCTATATCAAGACGTATCACATGATTTGCGATCGTGTCATTCAATAAAACAAAAAAGAAGCCCAGCTGTCCCTAAGGTGGGCAGACCGCACCGCCTATATCCGAAGGCCAGCGTTCAACTTCCGGTCGCGGAAAGAAAGCGATTTTCCAGAGAAAGTACAGTACCAAAAATAAATACGCTATGGTGTTGCTGCTATATCGAACGCTACAATTAACGCTAGGATACAATAAGCTTACGACAATTCAGCGCACGTGAGTGATGGCTGCAAACAGCAACTTTGCGTTTAAAATTGCGGCCAAACGGCTGCAGATAGAAACATGGTCATACTATCACATACTCATCACATCGGCCGATCAAACAGTACCATTGCCCACCACGTACTACGTGTGGTTTAGACTTGTTTAACCACAATACATTCGTTACAGCCAGACGACACAAACGATACGGTAATTCGTTGGTGACTGGCTAACGGTCAACTGAAAATCATTCTATCTAGGGCTGCATTTTTCATATTTATATCTAAATATTCAACGGCCAGAAGCATTTTCAGGTCATCGGTGAAAACGTAAATCAACTAGAAGACGCTCGTGAGAGTGCATATATCCGCCAATTCGTGTACACAGACAAACAGACAGACAGACACACACACACAACGACAAACAAAACAACCAATCTCATAATCTCCTCCAATGTTTACTTCGTTCCATTGTCCGAGATAAATATTATCGAGCGCCTATCAACAGTCATTCAGTCATTGCATGGGCTTCACCGCATGGTAGGTCCGACATTTTGTGCCGCAACGTAAAACGTCTACGACCTCAGAATACAGCTTCGAGTTTATCTCCGTAATATACAAAGCAAGCACCAGTAACGCCGTGGCATGAAAAGGTTGCAAGAGCACAATCTCCCCTCTGAATATTAGCCTGTCGGAAACGTTTTTTTCGTCGAAAAATTTTGGCCAAAAATACAAAATTTCAGGTTGTGAATCCTCGATCTTGGAAAAATTTAAAGGAAAAATTAACATTTCGAGCACCCATAATTTTCTCTGTCGGAAATTTGCAGCTGCTTTTGGATATTTATATTTTACATAATAAATATGGGGTGCATGCCACTGAGTAGCAATTTTTTTCCACAGTCTACTGGTAAAAAAAATTGTGAAAATTGGTCAATATTTAGCGAAGATATGAAAAAATACAATAGCTTACTTTTTTGGCCCACCCTGTACATTATACATACAATAATTTATATCACAATTTTAGTCGGACTCCTGCAATCGAAAAATTTAACCCCCCGTTAATTTTTCACAATAATCTGGATAATGATAACGACCATGACACTGGTGACGTAGCTAGAAGACGGTGGAAAGCTAACCTTGAAAGAGAGGACATGCTCTCCAGACGCCGACCACGCCCTGTCTACCGTACTGACCTAAGCCATACTCCATCAGCATAAGCGGATAGCCGGCGACCAACATTGACAACACGTACGGCACCAGAAATGCACCTTCATTAAAACACAGCATGCAGACGGCTACTGTTGCCAATCATCATAAATATCAAAATTTTTATTCGCTTTTTAGCCGACCGTACTTAAGTAACGGTCTACCTATTGCCATGGTTGTCGTCCGTTCGTCCGCCTGTCTGTCTGTCCGTTTGTCACGGATGTATTGTGGCTATGCTTTAAGTCGCAGGAAAACCTTTTTACACGAATAATTAGCCATGTGTTAAACTCGGGCATGCAAAATTTCAGCCATTTAATGCAAGGAAAACATTTTTTAAGTTGGAGGTTGAATAAAGAAGAGGGGAAAGTTAACGAAAAACTGTCCATATCTCGAAAACGGTGAAAGATACGGCTAAGGTTTCTATTAATCACTAACAGAAAGTATGTCCTGTCAGATAAGAAAGATAAAAATCGTTGATCTTGGACGACTTTGAATGTCGTTACGCGCTATTGTGGCTGAACGGTGCGAGATATGCTATTGATCACCAATCTGAAGTGGCATATTAGCTTTCAAATTATATGAAAATAATCGACTTTGAATGGCCTTGAATGTCAGCGACAACCAGTGCAGTCGGTTATCCTAGCGACAGCTAAGCTTCTTGTTAATTTTCCTGTTATGAGTCCGTAGAAGACTGGCAGACGAACGTACAGACGGACGCGCAAAAACATAACAAACGTAAATTATGGAATGGCAGCGTGAGAGCGGAAATGGGCAGTTGCCTACGCCAAAATTGTTAACCGTAAAAAATTGTGGAAAAATCTTCTTCATGTCGGAAAAAGTTTGTCCAAAAATGCAAAGTTTGAGGTAAAAACCCGCCTTTTTAAATAAATTCAGAAGCAAAATTAAAATTTCAAGTACCCATAGGCCTAATAGAATAATCTCCTTTGTCGAAAATTTGCAGCTCTCTGTCAAAAAACTGCAACTTTCTGTATAATTTTATAAGGCAAAACATCGCTGAATGCAACAAACGAACAAAGTTCACATAACACCTCACACGATAGTGTGGGTGTTGTAAGCACGACCTTCAAAGTCCATGGGAAAAGGCAAACCTTGACCCTCAGCCAACCAAAAACCCCTGAACCGATCGTCACCAAATTTGAATGGCGTGATTACGTCGTGGACGTTTACCACCAAAAAATTGGGTTTAATCTGCCCAGGGGTTTTTGCTCCCCATATAGATAAAATACACACCCTTCCTGTTCGAAATTAACTACACTTTTTTGGTTCTTGAACTTGCCTCTTTATTGTTATACAATAAAAAATTTATTTCTCAATTATTTATTCGAAAAATTCAAAAAAAATTATAATAGCGCCTATGGGAAAAATTTAAAAATTCTTTAAACTGTCATGACTTCGGTTGTGTGCAAGATAGAGTCGTGATTTTTGGTTCTAGAATATGGTTTTCGGGGATGGCCTAATTAACGGTAACATTTATATTTACCCCGGTTGACCCCCGTTGCCATGGCAACGAAATTTGGGACAAAATTGGCTATAACTCGGCTTGCGTAAGAGATTTTTTATTTTTTTGCGCCTATAGGGGGGTTTTCGGGGATGGGCCATCGAATGCTGCCAATTGCATTTTTCCCCGACCGAATACAGACAGAATATATTTATACATATTTAGCAAATTCGTTAAATCACAAAACTTTTTTGTCTCCCTTTTCCCGTCATCAATTTTTAGGCTAAAATTTTTACTAAGACGGCAGATGACAGTTTTAGGTGAACAGAGACCAGAAACATGGACGAAAAGCGTAAACAACGGCGTCTGTATGTACACAAACTAAAGTAATGGAATTTAATCTGTTTTGTTTCAGTGTGTTGGCGTAGCGAACAACACAGACATCGCATTACTGTATAGTGTGAAACTGTGAACTTTAAAGTAGCGTTTAGCAGACGTTGCATCTACAGGTGGCCGGACAAAGTTCGAAGTGACAGTCTTAATTACATTGACGTCCATGAATGTCGTTCTAACGACTTTATTCGGAACGAATTCGACGTAAGATGCCGAGTAAAACTAACAACAAAGTAATATAAGCTTACAGAAAAACATAACAAAACGTTTAATGATTAGATTAGAAACAGATTGATCAAACAAAAATTAGGCCTTAGTCCTTAAGTTTTTGCCACAAGTGCACCGAAGAAACGTCGAGTAAAGGGTTTTGACAGAGCTAGGAAGGGCTGAGTACTTGAAACGTAGAGTAATGGTTACTGGCTGTATATGTCAAGTAACGGAAACGTCGACTAATGACCACGAATTGGAAATGTCAAGTAATTATAATATCTAATAAAAATCCTGAAGCACAAGTAGCCTAATGTTAAAACAAGTACTGTTAAAGTACTGTTAAATACTTTTAAAAAAAAACGTTTCTGCACATAAAAAAAACAAAATATCGCAATGTTTCTTTGCGTGGCACATGATAAAAACCGCAGTTCATGTAAATGCGGCAGCTAATTAACTAAAACAGGCAGTAGCAAGTCAATTTCTCGTTTACAGATGCCACTTTTTTCGTAGTTGCAAACATTTGATGTGCAGATAAATCGCAGAAACGTGCATAATCACAAGGAACAAACACAATCTTAGCTCTTGGATTAGAACAACAAATGCCCAAAAGTCACCTAACGACGACGAAGCCGTAGACACTAGCACTACAGACGCGGCATTGGCTCCTTCTGGTTATAACGGTAAACATGTTACAAGCCTAAGCTTATACCGGCTCGTCGTGACCTTTACTCAACGTTTCTATTACTCGGCGTATCCAGTCCTTTGCTGTTACTCGCAGTTTCCCTTACTCGACATTTCCCGTTATTGACTTTTACACAACGTTAATTTCATATACTCGACATATCCAATGACAGGCATTACTTGCATTTTTACTCAAGCATTCCATTACTCGACGTTTCAGCGTTCCCGTCCAGATGCTATTTAATGTTCCGAATACGTGTATGCATAATAGTCACAAGAGCGTACAGGAATTATGTGCATTACAAACTTCTTAACCCAAAATCCTGAGTTTGCCGAATCAACAGAATCAATCGTCATCAGTTTCATCACGGTTCATACTTTACATTATAACTTAACTGTACTTCTATTTCAGTTTTTTTTCGTTTTAGTTTTTGTACTAGAATAAACTGACAGCATGTCTGTCAGTTTTCAAGTGCAAATCCTCATCTTATCGCATAGTCTATCATCATCATTAGGGACATCAGCAGCAGCAGCAGCAGCAATATGCTGGTTTCACTTACCTCCGCCTCCACGGTAGCAGAGGTAAGGGAAGCGCCAGAGGTTCCCCATGCCGACAGCGAAGCTCAGCGCCGACATCGTGAAGTCCAATCGACCACTCCATGTTCCACGTTCTTCAACAATCTCAGGCTTTGATGGCATCATACACTACTCTGAGAACCAGACTGGTTACAATTCCGATCGGGCACTAGTCAGAATTTGGTCAGATTTCGGTCGGCCACAGCCAGGGGCTGTCGTACTAGCCAGGGCATAGGCAGCTAACGAGACAATTGCCTACGGTACCCTAAGCTTTTGGCTGTCAAAAAATAGTCAGAAAATCTTAATTTTTTGTCGAAAAATTGTCGTCGAAAATGCAAAATTTCAGGCTAAAACCCCCAATTTTGGGACAATTTAGGGGCATCATTAAATTTTTGAGCACCCATAACTTTCTCTGTCGAGAATTTGTAACTGTTTGCCGAAATTCGGTCCAAGATTTGCAGTGTTTTTTGGGGAAAAACAACTTCCTCCACGCCTATTTTTTAAACCCTCGACAGCGCTCAGGGGCAGTCTGCCAGACCTAAAGATGCAAATTATCCCTATTTCTAACCCTATCCGTAAACCGCACACTGCCCGGACTTGTGCCCTCTTCGGACCAGTAAATATTAGCCTCTTGTCCACACGTGAGAATATCTGTCAGACGACAACGTTTTACAGTACTTTCTGGTTTACGACGCGCACCGCCCGGAAACGCTGGAATATAAACAAGGTTTGGCACTGCAGTCGCCAAGACGTCAGAATAATCAGTGAGCCAGCATCATCATCAGCAGCAGCTGCTGCAACAGCTACAGTAGCTTACTGCATCATGGGCCTACAGCATTAGCAGTAGGCCTACCTGTTGCATTGGTCGACTGTGAGGCCATCGAGATCGGTCAATAATAGGCGACGATGACGGCCCGGTGACGACATAATATGCGGCCGTCTTCCGCTTAGCTGCTGTGTGGTTTTTACTTTCGACTTTCAGTTGGAAGTCTATCTTAACATTGATTAGCGCCCTAAAAAGCGTACCCTAGTGAGTGACAGATCTACACTGAATCAAAACAGCGCGCGGCTTTCATTTAATTTTGTTTCACTTCTGTGGCTTCGAACACATTTTAAGCGTTTATAGATCAAACGCGGAGCTTAAGCCAACCTGTTAACGCGAGACAGGTTTGTGTGCCATTTTCTGAAAAATTTTGACGTCCGCTGCACTTGGTATTTAACTTGTTGAGATGCAAAATAATCTGCACACCGGCAACTCCTGCCCAGAGAAACTTTTACGTCAATTTTGTTTTTTTTTTATTCCGCACCACTAAGCTTACGAGTTTGGAGTTTCCACGAGACGGATCGACAGACTGTCAGACGGACGGACGAACAAACGGACAGACGGACGAGACCCGTAACGCGGCCTATTATGATTGACGGCCGCGAAGTCTGCGGTCATACAAACCAGTCAGCAGCATCGTGGGTTACAAAGTATGGATGGAGCAAAAGATTGCATTTTTCGACAGACAGCCGCGCGTTTCAAAAAAATGCTTTCAAATGTTCTAAAATGTGATTATTTTTCGGCTAAAGATTTGTATTTTTTTCTGGACGAAAATTCCGACACTTTTACGACAACTAAATTAAGATTTTCGGGGAGACAAGAGCAACTGCCCCCGCCCCTCTGCCCTCCTTGCTACAAGGCCACAGGACGCAGTTGAAGTGATCGTTTCAACGCATTAAGACTTACAACGCACTGATTGACCTGATCTGATTGTTTTGTGATAACGCGCAGTATTTACGCTTTTCAGACAGCACTGAGAATAGCAAGTTGCGTTCAATTGCCGCTCTAACTAGGCTACGATAGGCGCAAAGTCACAAAGTACACCATAGCCTGTGTCGGTAAATCGGGGCTTTTTGTGTTTGCAGTGATGTGAGCCGGAGACTTATCAGTAATGTTGTTGAACGAAAAGTAAGCTGTTCTTAGATGCACTTATGAATATCCAATGGCACAGTGAGTAGAAGCGAAAGCTGGAACGTAAACAGCCTAAACAGGCACACCGCGCGATGCAATAACCCCGTACTTGTGATCTCGCAGTGTAAGCTGGTGTCTGGCTAAGGGCTAAGAAAACGAAGATCAGCGCCGAGCTGTCATAATGTGCTTTATGGCTTGCGAAAGATATTTACGTTTTTAATTTTCGTACGTCCATCGCACATTCAATCGCTGTTTACAAACTGTACTTCATAACATTTCTGAACGTATGTGTTAAAGTTTTGACGAATTGCGTTACAGAAAGTTAAGATGGAATGCCGTAAATTAATACTTGTCAACTGAATATTATTAAAAAAAACTCTAAACAAAATTCTGTGGAAGCTAAACGGTCAAAGTGACAGTGACAGTGCATACAAAAATCAAAAATACTAAAACTTTATATTGTTAGCTGATGAATACAGACAATAAGACAATAAACAACCAGCTACTATGAGCGTTAATCTCGTTAATCACAGATAAAGAGAACTAAATCAGCGCGTGTACGTTGTTGAGTCATTAACTGCGCAAGTATCGCATCATAGCAACCAGAAAGATGACCCTATAGGCCTACGGCCATTCCGCCGAGAATAGGAGACCGAGTTAAGCTTTATGAGAAAGACAATGTACAGGCAGATAAAAGCAAAGCGATACCGGCAGCTCTTGTTGCCACAATGGCAGTACGATGTGCATTTGGAAGATTCAAAATATCACAAAAATGCGAAATTGTTACTACGCCCTATTATTCTGAACACTTCGTAAAATGATCATACCGTGCGGAAATGTTACTCATTAATCGAGCATACGAAATTTTTTACGGAAAACGTACGGAATCGTGATAATGTTAACTTCGGACGAATATCTATACAAAGATTTTACGGAACAGATTTTTAGCACAATTCGTAAGAAGTTTTAAAAATTTGGGACAAGATGCATTTCTCAAGCTTAAAATGCATCAAAGCTCGTTTTCGGTCGCAGTTCTGGACAGACCCAGCTGTGAGATCTTACAAAAGTCCCCTATACTTCCTGGTCGGCTGGAGCTATTTCTTTCCCCTCGATCGCGATGTCCCTGGTTCGATTTTCGGCCGTTCCTCTGCCACGTAACAACGCTGGGCAAGTTGTTTACACATGCATGCCTCGGTCATCAAATTTTCCGACAAACCAAGAACCGAATGAAAAGCAAAGCCGATCAGTTTCTCGGCTAACCAGCATTTCGCTGAGGGTAGGAGGCTGAGTGAGTCGATCCCGGTCAAGTGCGCGCGTGTCGTATCATATCAATAAGGAAGCTGATGTAGAGCCAGATGAAGGCAAAGCCGATCAGCATGCCGGCTGAGGCTACGGCTAAACGAGCATGCAGCATCTTGTCTGTCGGCTGAAACTCTTTCACCGCCTTTACCTGATAACGAATGCACCACGATAGATGTAATGGCCAAAACGTTAAAGTAATTTTTCTTGACATAAGAACGATCAATATGAAAAAGAACTATGCATCGTGAAGTAATGGATTCTAGTAAGCAAGTAAACGTTTTATTGCGCTGAAAATGGAAATTTCGTGCAAAAAATAACAAACACAAAAAGCTACATAAACTTCATAAAAAGACAATAATTAATAAAGTCATATTTTATGTAGACAATACTCAATTCGTCAAGTAAAACAGTCACTTTTGTTATTCAGCGTCACTTACTATAATTCAGCGTTTAAAAGGTTTGCAAAATTGTTAGTTTTCGTAAAGTTAACAATTCAGATATACACCGTACAGTATTTTTAAAAAAACAGTCAAAATTGTTTTTGTCATAACTATGTCAGATTTTTACCAATTTTAATAATTTTGGCAAAAAAGATGGCCAAGACGATAAAATTATGTAAGATGCACTCATTTTCCATTTCCCATAATTTATGTCAACGCACTACCGTATGAAACATAGATGCTCCAGTTTTGCATAATACTGAACTGTTCTCTCCAGTAAACGTTATGACGAGTCTAACTACTTAATTAAGCACACAATGAGTGAAATGTACATCATTTGGCAGAACTGCAAGTTTGCAAGGCCCCTAACAACTCGCTTGCAAATTATCAGAGTTTATGCCCAAAGTGTGCCCAGCATACATGGACACAATGGCTTAGATGCAACGCCACTGGCTGATAGCGGAATCAACAAACGACTGATCAAACTGCATTCACTCATCGATTAGACATGTTTAAAGCTCATCAGTCAGCTATTTTGTTGTCTGCTATTTTCGGCTTAAAATATCTAATAGCACAAAATTAATAAATCATGTGGCACCCTCTGCTGAATTGATAATGCAAAGGTGAGCAATCAGATGCAAATAATCACAGCGAAATGTAACAATTTGGCGCATCTGTGTTTCACATGGTAGTGCGTTGACATAAATTAGGTGAGGTGGAAAATAAGTCCACCTTACATAAATCTATCGTCTTGGCCAACTTTGTGCCAAAAATTATAAAGTTAGTAAAAATTTCACAAAGTTCTGAGCAAAAAGTGACTGTTTTTTGAACACGGTGTATATAAGTAGCTGTCATCGTTTGTTTTCTTACAACATTCTTTCGACGAGAAGCTAGTTTATCTCTACGTTTTGCCCTAACGTTTACTACAAAATGACTGTCGTACCCATCCGCCCTGTCGATAGATCCACGCTGCCAGGTAACGATCAACGAGTTCGGTGAACGTTGTCACGACAACCGGAACCAGGTGCGCGTTGCCATTGACAACGGCTTCCCTAGAAACGGCCGCCGACACGGCGAATAGCGCCACGATACGAAACCACGTGATCAACGGTGGCTGACCGCGAAATATTGAATCACCGATGCACACGAGCGCTTTGCGAACAGCCACCTGGCAAATAACACGAACAACACAAAGTAATTTGGTAAAATGTGGCATCGATGATGACAAGACCGCGACAAACCCGTGATATTATATCATGAAAACTCTGTTACCATGATGTCCATAGTAACGGTTGCTAGGCAGAACTATAAACACTGACCTTACTTCATATGGTAACTAAGGTTTGGTTGAGGTCTCATGATTATATCTCTGCTGAATAGGCCGTTGCTATGGAGAATCTCACTCCATAGCAACCGTTGCTAAGTGATAAATACATCGTTGGATTCCTTGTAATTAGTGACTTATGAACAGTTTATTACAGTCATAATATTTGACACATTTAAACATTTATTATCTTCATTATAGGCACATTACGCTTGTTGCTAAGGGTTTTCGGTTGTCATGGCAACAAACGGCTGGTAAGCATCCTGTATCCCAAAATTTTTCCTATTAACATAACTTTTTCTAAAGTTTAGCCCCTGAAGTACAATAAAATATGCATGGGGTTTAATCCCAGGGAGGGTGCATTGTAACCCCTGTCAGCTTCCCGACTAACACACTTTAAAAACCAGTGATCGTAGCGACCTGCAAAGTAATTTGAGTTGTCATAAATTCACTCATCAGGTACATGTACGCGTACAATAACAGATTGGCCTAGATGAGTTTTAGTTTTGTAGCCTCTACTTACAAGGTCTACAGCGACTACAGATACAAGTACTAGGCCCTGTGATCGTAGTGGCATGTAGAATCGATGCAATAGGTCGACATCGAGTGAAAGATAGCTGACTTCAAGCTTTGTACCGATGTTCACCATACTAAAACTAGGACTACTATTATACTGCTATTACTGCACCGTGGTCCATAAAAACGTGCCACTTTATTTTTTAATAGCTTTGTGAGAAATTGGCCAGTTTTAACAATTTTTGGCAGGCGACATCAGAAAGAAACTCGGCACAAATTACTAATTTTGGCCACCTCTCTTTAATACTGTCGCTACACTACCTAGTAAAATGCAAGTTATTGATCCTGCTGTTGGCGAGTGGTGTCAACGTTTGCAGCTTGCATTCGTGCTAAAGGAAGACATTTTGAGCACAATGCTGTAACAAAAATGATGTAATGTGACATGTGCGACTTTTCAAGATGCAATAGTTGCCAATCCTGTTTCTCGCTATTCAGTTAATCATTTCTGAGCCGACGCGTGGGCTATCCAGTAGGCTATGAATTCATTGCTGTAAATGGCCAAACTACGACTTCTGCATTTCACAAGATAGTGTAGCAACAGCATTAAAGTAAGGTAACCAAAACCAAAGGCTTTTGCGTTAAGTTTCTTTCTGATGTCGCATGCCACAAATTATTAAAATCGGCCAATGTTTCACGGAGCTATTTAAAAAATAAAAGTGGCACGTTATAATGGACCACGGTGTGGTATTTACTTTTTCAAAATACTACTACAAATACTACTACAACCTGTGATCGTAGCGGCATGTTGAGTTGTCTCGGTAAATCCACGTACAGTGAAGGATAGCTGAGTTCAAGCTTAGTACCGATGTCCAGTATCTGATGTGATACGTCCGACAGCGCAGAGTGAAACTGATAGTCTTCCTCGCCGATCTCATAGTTTCCGACATCGCGTGAGTACAGACCCTGTTCGAGTATACCACATAGAATCACACGCAAAACCGAATGATAAGAGGCGGTCACGTGCGAAACAAGCTTTAAACTTCCGTAAAACATTTCACATGTTGCCTCAGTGAAAAAAATAGATTACAGACAAGACTTGTTACGTTCAAAGATAGAGAAATCTGTTAACCCAATGCATAGACCTATCCATATAGACCTACACTGAATTGCACCGAATAAACTTACTCCTGCGCTGAGGAACGTTTACACTGATTTTGGTTTTTTTAGAGTCGGACGCCCGTAGCATATCGACGGACGGACGAACGGACAGACGGACCTGTAACGGAATTTTTATAGGACTTTGTGATGATTTACCACAAATAGTTAAAATATGATGTTTTCCAGAAAATCGACGTGTCGCACAGTTACACTATGACGCATAAAAACTGCCGATGTCGTTATTAAGCAGCCTTCCTAGTAAGACGCATTACAGATCTTGCTCGTCCGTCCGTCCATCTGTCTCGTACCGGCTTATTAAAGTGGGTTCCAAACGACAGAAATAAAATACAAGTAAATTAAGCAAAGCTCATGTGACGAGCGACAGCATCTGTCCTGCCAGCTGGGGGAGTCAATGTATAACATACAATAAAATAATAGGCACAGAATATTTATCCGGCAGCCGTATCAACAGCTTACCGGCTATCGGGTAAATATCCGGTCTTACCCGGGCCGGTTATTTATCCGGCGGTGGACGTGATGGACAGTACTTACGACAGTATGAGTACCGAACGATGCTCATAGGTACCGGCTGGCCGTGTCTCGACGAGCCCGACGGTGCCGAGCAACTGACAATCTCAACCTCAGCAAGCAGAAAATCACGTATCGCAGTCGGCAAGTTTCGTACAAGATTGCGAAAAGCACTAAATACTCGCTTTCTAGATTTCAATGTCGTTCAAGGTCATCGATGTTAGTACATTTTCAAACATGCTTCGAGTTGGTGGCGTAGCGTAGTGGTAACGCGTTTCATTCGATCAACAAAGTTACTCTACGCCGGTCCGGTTAGTACTTGGATGGGTGAGAGACTGCCTGCGGACAGGTAAACCATCTCGATATGTAACTAGCCACCTACGTCAACTCAGCCTTCTATCCCTCCAAGTTGATAAATCGAGTACCGGCTATATCAGGCTGGAATTAGAGCGGGTTAACATTGTGTCGAGTGGCAGGTAACGCTGTGTGATCCCATACGGCAGATGACGCTCCGTAGATCTGGAATGGGCTTCCATTTAAGAGCTATAACACCGCCTTCAAACTTTTAACCTTATTATAGCCTTAACAACATAAGACAATGTGCATTATGTTGGCAACCTGTAGCCGGCAGTAGATATAGTCCTCGCAGAGAACTCGCGACTGTTCAACGATGTTGACCAACTTTGCGCGAGAAATGACGATGTGCCGCAGCGCACCGCCCTCGATGACGTCACACGACCTCATAAACGTTGCCGTGGCAATGTCCGCCATCTTTTCCTTCCATTTCACTCGGGACTCCATTTCGCCAACGCCTCGACCGACCTGCATGTATTTCACACACTGCCGGCGTTTTGACGGGGAAAAATTCTTCCAAAAAAATAAAATTGGAAAATTCAAACTGGAACTAAAACTGAAACTGAAACACGCAAAGGATTCTGTTGTAAACAGTTTTAGGCAGAAAAGCGGTCCTCGAGAACACTTACTGGCCTCGATTTCGAGCATGGCCTTGGTCTTGGATTCGACTCACTTTGACATTTGGCGTTGAAAACGCTGGCCTCTAGGCTCTGACCCATGCTTGTTTTTATGCAGTGTTGGTGGTGAGTAGACTATACATATTCCCGCAGAAACTAAATAGCACGCGAGTTTTGGTCTAAATTTTACATGTAAGCACTTAAGAAAGTAGTAGTTAAACAAGTAGCAAAACTTAAAAGACATGATTATAGCAGAAAATGTTACTTAGCCTTGTCGCTCGAGTGACGACGAAAGGTTGCACGAAGATAGGCCTAATGCAATTAATCAACACACGTAAGTCCAGTGGCGTAGCCAAAAATTTCAATTGGGGCGCCTCGT